>JABLTT010037363.1_pt1 | contig 252674 bp, 232 predicted proteins | sample 7160061 | NCBI WGS metagenome assembly JABLTT01 (sample SAMN14651232, study PRJNA627086) | human gut metagenome | isolation source: feces | host: Homo sapiens | reverse complement strand
TGTAAGTCATGCCCCCCCCCAAGGTAAAATTTAGTATTCCCCAGGAGCGTTTCCGGCAGCTCTTCCGCCTTTATTTCATCGCCTGAAGCGGTCACTGCAATCCTTTCTATTACATTCTCAAGCTCTCTTACATTGCCGGGCCATCCGTACTCTATCAGCTTGTCCATGGCTTTTGCGGATATGCTTCGCTTCATGTCGTACTCATTATTTATTTTTCTGAGGCGATTCAATACGAGAGGCAGTATATCTTCTTTTCGTTTTCTCAAAGGCGGGATCTCTATCGGTATCACATTTATCCTGTACAGAAGATCTTCACGAAACGCCTTTTCTTTTACCATCTCTTCAAGGTCCCTGTTTGTCGCTGCTATTATCCTTACATCGACTTCAACAGGCTCTTTTCCTCCTATTTTGTAAAACTGCTTTTCCTGTATGAAACGTAATAGCTTCGCCTGAGACATCGGAGATATCTCGCCTATCTCGTCCAGAAACAACGTTCCTCCGTCAGCCATCTCAACCAGCCCCGCCTTCCCTTTACTGTCTGCACCTGTAAACGCTCCACCTTCATATCCGAACAGTTCTGACTCGAACAGATTATCCGGTATCGCTCCGCAGTCGATTTTAACGAAATCTCTTTCTTTTCTCGAACTGTTTTTATGTATTATCTCCGCCACAAGACTTTTACCTGTGCCCGATTCCCCTGTAATCAGTACATTAGAGTTTACTTTTGCTACGCTTACTGCTGTTTTGATGACCATTTTCATGGGTTTGCTGTTTGCAATAAATTTACTTCTCATGTTATAAAAATTCAGTTCTTCTTTATACATATTCAGCAGATTTTCTTTATGCCGCAACTGTTCGCGCAAATCCATAAGCTCTGTGATATCTCTTGAATTAACGATAACTCTTACTATTTCTCCACTGTCATCGTATATAGGCATACCGGTGACCAGAATACTCTTGCCATTTTTAGCGCGCTGAAGTTCCGTAACTTCTCTTTTTTCATCAAGCACCATGAGCGTCACCGATTTATCGTAGTATCCTTCTTCCACCAATCTGCTTATAGTCTTGTCCCCGATATCTTCTTTTGTTATACCTTCTATACGCTCACAAGCCTTGTTTATCAAAAGCGTCCTGCCGTCTGAGTCCAAGATATGTATACCGTCGTATGACGCTTCAAAAGCTTCTTCCAGAGCTTCTATCCTTCTTCTGTATTCAGCTTCATTAGCCACTTTTTTCACCTCTCATATCATATTGGTAAATCACGCTATCTTTTATCTTCGGGCATATACATATAAACTGTAATGCCATTGTAACATATATTTCACACTATATGACAGCTTCTATGTTATACTATATAAAATCATCTAAATGAAATATAAAGGAGGCAGCAAATGAAAATAAAATTCCTTGGAACAGGCGATTCATTCGGTCACGGCGGCAGGCTCCAGGCAGCTATCCTGGCGGACACATCCAGCCACCGCATTTTATTCGACTGCGGCTCCACCGTTCTCAATTCCATGCATCGTTTTGACATAAGCCCCAATTCTATCGAGGCAATATTTATAAGCCATCTCCACGGAGATCACTTCTGCGGGCTTCCTTATTTCATACTGGACGCCCAGCTCCACAGCAAACGAAAGAATCCGCTCCTGCTGACAGGTCCAAAGGGTTTTAAAAAGAGACTTACAGACGCCATGGAGCTCATGTTCCCCGGCTCCTCCAAAACAAAGCAGAGATTTGATATCACAGTGGAAGAATTATCTGAAGACCCGCTCATATATGGCAAAATTATTCTGAAAAACGCTGAAATGATGCATCCAAGCGGAGATCCGGCCCTTGCACTGAGACTTGAAGCTGATGGCAAAGCTCTCACCTATACAGGAGACACCCAGTGGAACGATAACATCCCGGTTATAAGCAAAAATGCCGACTGTCTCATTTCGGAAGCTTATTTTTACAGCAAAGATGTGAAATTCCATCTCAATTTTAAAACCATAGAAGAAAACAGGCATCATATAGATGCGAAAAAAATCATACTCACCCACATGGGTCCTGAAATGCTTGCCAATGCAGATAATGTCAGCGATGACTTCATATGCGCATACGACGGCATGGAAATATCTATTTAAGAAAGGAATCAATGATATGCTGCAAATTCTTGAGACTAAAGATTTCGACAAAGCCTATGCTCTGATGGATTCGAGTTTTCCATCAGATGAACACAGAGAATATGAAGAACAAAAAAATCTCCTTGCAGATCCAAAATATACCCTGTACGCAATATACGATGAAGATACTGATGATAAAAACGAAGAAAAATATATAAAAGCTATTATCGCTGTCTTTTATTTTGATGACTTTGCTTTCATCGAACATTTTGCCGTCAATCCAATATACAGAAACCAGGGACTCGGCTCCATCATCCTGAATGAACTCAAAACAGCCCTGGACTGTCAGATCTGCCTTGAAGTCGAACTCCCTGAAACAGAAAATGCAAAAAGACGAATAGGCTTTTACGAACGAAACGGCTTTTATCTCAACAAATATTCACACACACAGCCACCGCTTTCAGAAGGAGGAAATCCCATTCCACTATATATAATGACCAGTGAACGCGCTGTAGACAAAAAAGAGTTTGAACATATACAATCTGTTCTTTTTAAAGGAGTTTATCATACAGATCAAAATCCCAAATAAAATTCCAATATAAACATATAAGAAAACGGCTTTACCCATAAAAAATGGAGGGTACTGCCGTTTTTTACTACTTTTTACTATTTAATTTCTGACTATTTTTTCCTTTCCACTTTATAACCATCGCACTCACCGCAGCCAAAACTAAAATTGCCGCCGCAAATATCACTGCTATCCTCACTACCATATCAGCAAACAATCCCTCAGGAAGCATCCTTATCATGTAATCCTCATCAGGATCGAATATCCATAGATCATTATCGAAAAAAACATGATGAAATGCAACGAATACGGCATTGAAATCAATAGCCGCCGCTGCGCCCAGCACCAGTACCGCCGCGGCTGTAACTGCTACAGCCGCAAGATAACTGTGCGGAAGGATTCTCCTGAAATCAACTTTCATTATGTAAAGCAATACCAAACATGCCGCTGCAATGACTGTTGACCAGAAACGTATGGCCAGACCTCCCTGAAAAAGTCCTTTGACCTCAGCCATATGAAATCTGTCCTGTTCATTGAAAAAATCCTGCTCTGTTCCTTCTACCGTGGTAATAACAGACAGCGTATGTCTTTCTCCTATCAGATAATCCATCATTTCGTGTGTAACATACATGGCATCATCCATAGTCATATCAAGTTCTGAGAGTACATCGTATTTTTCATATTCCGTTTTATACACATTAAAATCAGCATATAAAGCCACCTGAAAACTCGTAAAAAATATCGATATGATCAGAGAAAAAGCAAAAATCACACCAACTATCCAGTGTGATTTTTTAATCATATCTATACCCTTACTCCTGTCACCAGATCTGAGCTTATCAAAAACCGTCTTCTTTTTCTCAGCACTTCCAATATTACCATTTATGGTTCTTTCTGTTTCCAAACTCATTTTTATTTTACTTTCTCTATCGGTATCAATATCTTAGTTACATGTTCTTTTTCTTCTTTTACATCTACAGGAGAAATGATAAATTCCTCAGATACAGGCCCGCTTACTTTATATTCATTCTGATTGATCCACTGCAATGCCTTTACATAAGTTTTTATTATGTCGCTGTACGGTCCTACATGGAATATAGTGGCTGCATAAAATCCCCCGAAATCTCTCACTTTATCCGAGTCTTCCTCTTCCACCTGTATTCCGAATTCTATGTCACAAGTCTTCGACAAAAACTGGTCCAGCAATTCCGTATGATACGTCACGATTATCGGACCGCACACATGCAATCCGTTCTTTCTCACCTCGTCATTTATACTAACCCATCTTTCCAGCGAAACTTCTTCATTGTGATAGGCCTTCATCACCTTTCTTGAATAATATATATTTATTTTAGGTACTTGCTCGATTTTGATTTCATCAATATCTATATCATTTTCTGAAAGGCTTTCATGCTGCTTAAGTATACTGCCTCCATCCTTGAGCCTCTCTAAAAGAACTTCGCCCTCCTTATATGAACGTTCAAGTTCCGAAATTTCCTTCTTTATACAATTCATCCGTTCTTCAACGCTTGTCTCCATCGTATCCAGATTATTATCAGAAACTATATCTTTTATCTCTTTAAGACCTATTCCAAGACACCTTAATTTTCTTATTATAATTATATTAAGCATTTGATCTTTGCTGTAATACCTGTATTTACTGTCTTCTTTTCTTATTTCAGGTACAACAAGATCTATTTCATCATAATAACGCAGCGTCCTTATGGAAATATTGCAAGTGGATGCCACTTCACCTATTGAGTAGTAGTCTTTCCGATTCATCAGTTCCTCCAAATGGATCTCTTTTTTACAATCTAATACAGTATTTTCTATTATACCACCATTGAAATTCATTTGAAAAGGTTTTTATTTCCAATTATATTTTTATACAAAGTTTTATTTGAAAAAATTTTAGAATTTCTTGTAAATAAAAAACCGCTGACCTGCATGACCTTAAAAGTCATACAAGGCAGCGGTCTGATTCTTATAGATACAATGCTATTTATAAGTTTCAAATACGAACTGAACAATCGTGCAGAGCTTAGGCTCTGTAAGTACATCTATTGAGCTTGGGAATTCAGGATTTTCCGGAAGATCTATGTACTTGTAGTTTCTTACTTCTACTACAATCTTGTCACCTATCACTTTGTTGATTCTTGCATGATATTCAAGATAATCTCCTGCAAAGCAAGGCTCGTACAATCTTACCTTCTCAACTTTTGTGATATGTCCTGTATTTCCAAATTCTCTTGCCATCAGTCTCTTTGCAGTGTCTTCCATAAGAGTGATGTTTCTTGCTCCGTTTACTACTCCGCCGAGATAGAAAACGTCTCTGTCAGACATTCTGTATCTGAATGTTATATCTTCAGGATGATCCTCGTCAAATCCAACTTCAGGGAAATCTTCGTTGTCTGCCCATGGCTCTTCAACAGTTCCATCAGGCTGTTCTCCTCTCTGAAGATGTTTTTTAACAACAAGTCTTACATTTCCTTCACTGCAAAGCATAGGCTCATCAAACCAAACCATTTCACCTGTGATGCAGTCTTCTTTTGCCTTTCCGGCTCTGTATGCCGGTGTTGCAAGCTTATAAACCTGGATATGACAGTCTCTCGATGTGTTTCCGATATGAGTCAGAGTTGCTTTGTACTCCATCATATCGCCTACATATACATCTTCGTAAACTTCCACTCCGGTATATCCGAGACAAAGAGATTCGTCTCCGTCAACCAGTATCATTTCTTCGGTTTCTACATCACCGATAAAATCAAACTGTCTTCCTACAGGTACTATTCCGTCAGGATTGTTGGCGTCTGCTGTTGTCATGTTATAGCTCAGATATGAAACTTTTCTCATTTTAGCATTCCTCCTTTTTAAGATCTCTTCTCTTTAAAATGCTATTATATTACTCCCTCTTCATGGAGAGCTTTTTCTTCTTCTTCAGTCAATCCGAAAATCTCTCGGTTATGCTGTCCGAGAAGTGGAGGTGCCGAATCCACTCCTCCCGGTGTTTCCGACAATTTTATAACACATCCCTGGAAATACATATCTCCTACAGTAGGATGTTCGCAATGTACCATCATATCTCTTGCCTGGATGTGAGGATGCTCTATAGCTTCCTTTACATCAAGTACAGGACCGCAAGGTATTCCTGCCTCGTCCATAATATTTTCAAGCTCTTTCTTAGTATAATCTTTACACCAATCTCTTATAAGAGCCTGAAGATCAGGAATATAGTTCTTGCATCTGAGATCGTTGTTTGCGTATCTCGGATCCTCCAGAAGCTCCGGATGACCTATTGTTTCGGCAAACTTTGAAAAAAGTCTGTCATTTCCTACGCCAAGCGCTACAAATCCGTCCTTACATTTGTATATATCAAATGGAGCTATAGACGGGTCAACGTTTCCGTTTCTCTGAGAAATTTCCCCATCCATCGTATAGTTTACTATAGCATTCTCCAGGAGACTGAATATAACGTCAAACATAGCAACGTCTATCTGCTGACCTTCGCCTGTCTTTTCTCTGTGATAGAGAGCCATTCCGATACCTACCATAAGATAGATCCCTGCAACATGGTCCGCTATAGACGGTCCTACTTTTACAGGATCCGTAACTTTAAATCCAGTAAGATTTACCATACCGCCCATTGCCTGAGCTACTATATCGTAGCAAGGTCTGTGAGTTATAGGTCCGTACTGTCCGAAACCTGATCCCGAAGCATATATGATATTCGGATTGATCTTTCTTACTGTCTCATAATCGATCTTGAGTTTCTTCGTAACTCCACCTTTGTAGTTCTCAACGAGAACGTCTGCATCTTTTACAAGATCGTAGAACATCTGAAGACCTTTTTCAGATTTAAGATTGAGCGTAACACCCTTCTTGTTACGATTTACAAATCCGTAAAAGCCGCTTTCTCCGGTTTTTTCATCAATAGGCCCCCAGTGTCTGGACTGTTCTCCGGCCACCGGCTCAATTTTGATTACATCTGCACCGTAATCAGCTAAAAACATCGTGCAAAACGGCCCGTTCAGAGCAGATGTCAGGTCAACGACTTTTAAACCTTCAAAAACTTTTCCCATGTTAAATTTCCTCCATTTGTTTCCATGTTTTGTATCTCACGTTAAAATTTTAACTTACTGTCTCCACTATATTATATACAGTCAACGGAGAGTCAACCAAATCTTGGTTGACTTCCCCCATATTTTTGACAAAAAGTTCACGAACTGTAACGTGACGTCACTGTCTTATTTAGACTCTCTTGCTGCTTTTATAGCTTCTATCATAAGAGGAACAACCTTGAACAGATCGCCTGTGATACCGTAATCAGCAATCTCAAATATAGGCGCCGTCTCATCTTTATTAACTGCTATAATAAGCTCTGAATCCTGCATTCCTGCTTTATGCTGTATCGCGCCGGAAATTCCAAGGGCAACGTATACTTTAGGGTGTACCGTCTTACCAGTCTGTCCTACCTGATGATCCGCGGAAAGCCAACCCGAGTCTATAGTTACCCTGGATCCGCCTACAACACCGCCGCCGAAAGCATCAGCAAGCTCTCCTGCAAGTTCGATACCTTTCTTGATATCCTTGCCTATACCTCTTCCTACCGATACGATAACATCTGCGCCAATGAGGTCTACGATCTGCTTTGCTTCCTTTACAACATCAAGTACCTGAGTCTTGATGTCTTCTTTGGTAAGCGATACAGGATATTTTTCAACCACACAAGCATCAGCTTTTTCCTGTGAGAAAGGAGCCTTCTTCATTACTCCCGGACGAACTGTCGACATGCACGGTCTGAATCTCGGGCATATAATAGTAGCCATCAAGTGTCCGCCGAAAGCAGGTCGAGTCATCTTCAGGTTTACGTCTTCCATATCGAATTTCGTATTGGAAAGATCAAGGGTAGAAGAAGTTTCCAGGAAGTTAACGTAATTATTCATATCTATATCCAGATGCGTACAGTCTGCAGTAAGTCCGGTATTCAGTCTTGCTGCACATCTAGGACCAAGGTCTCTTCCTATATTGGATGCTCCCAAAAGGATAACTTCCGGTTTAAGATCCATAGCAGCGTCGCATATAACTTTAGTGTAAGCATCAGTCGTGTATACTTCCAGTTCAGGGTCGTCACATACGATGATCTTATCTGCTCCGTATCCGCCAAGCTCCTTAGCGAGACCTTCCACATTATGTCCGAGAAGGATTCCGACAAGCTGTGATCCTCTTTCATCCGCCAGCTTTCTTCCTTCTGAGATCAATTCAAAATCCGTGTTCATAAGAACGCCGTTTCTCTGTTCGCAAAATACCCAAATATCTTTAAAAGCATTTATATCTGCACTGTTGAAAGCCATCGTTCTCTCCTTTCCCTAAATAACGTGTTTTTCCAATAATATATTAGCGAGCGTCTCTGCAGTGTTTCTGTCAGCTCCTTCAAGCATAACTCCAACGCCTTTCTGCGGAGGAGTGAATGACTTGAAGATGTTTGTAGGGGAACCTTTCAGACCGATCTTATCCAGCTCAATAAGCGGCTCATCCTTGAGAGCTTCAAAGTCAAGAAGCAGGAACGGCTTTTCGTAGCAGTGATTGATTCCGTTAAGAGTCATATATCTTGCTTTGCTGTCCTGATCGCTGATGCATGTTACCAGACAAGGAGTCTGCATCTTTATTTTCATGTATCCGTCCTCAAGCATACGCTTAACAGTTACATCTTTTCCTTCTTTTACGATCTCAGCAGCATATGATATCTGCGGGAGATTAAGTTTTTCTGCTATCTGTGGTCCTACCTGAGCCGTATCTCCGTCTATAGCCTGTCTTCCGCAGAAGATCATGTCTTCGTCAGAAAGACCTATGTGTGTGATAGCTGCAGAGATTATCTGCGATGTTGCAAATGTATCGGAGCCTCCGAATTCTCTTGCCGAAATGAGTACAGCATCATCTGCTCCCATCGCCAGCAGCTCTCTAAGCATTCCCTCAGCAGGAGGAGGTCCCATAGTTACAGCAGTTACCTGACATCCGGTAGCATCCTTGAGTGTCAGAGCCTGCTCCATTGCGATAAGGTCATCAGGATTGATGATAGTTTCCATGGATGCTCTGTTCAATGTTCCGTCCGGATTTACCGCAACTACGCCGGAAGTATCCGGAACCTGTTTTACGCAAACAAAAATTCTCATTCGAATAACTCCTTCCTACTTACCTATTACTGCTCTGGCTATAACGACTTTGTGTATCTCCGAAGTACCCTCATATATTTCCATAAGCTTTGCATCTCTGTACATTCTTTCAAGAGGATAATCCTTCATGTATCCGTAACCGCCATGGATCTGAAGTGCCAGATTTGTTACGAATCTTGCATTTTCTGCTGCGTTGAGTTTACACATAGCTGCTTCCTTAGTATAAGGCTTCTTTGCGTCTGCAAGATACGAAGCAGTATATACCAGAGCTTTTGCTGCTTCTGTCTTAGTAGCCATTTCAGCTATATACCACTGCAGACCCTGCAGTACTGCTATAGGCTTTCCAAACTGTACACGCTCATGCATATACTTAACTGACAGATCTATCGCCTCTTCTGCAACGCCTATTGACTGAGCGCCAACACCTATTCTTGCTGCATCAAGAGCTTTCATTGCGATCTTAAAGCCTTTATTCTTCTTTCCAAGCATGTTTGCAGCAGGTACTCTGCAGTCTTCAAATACCAGCTCTGCTGTTTCTGATCCTGCAAGACCCATCTTGTCTTCTATTTTTCCGTATGTGAATCCAGGCATTCCTTTTTCTACTATGAATGCTGACATACCTCTTGTTCCGAGCTTAGGCTCTGTCATTGCAAATATTACCAGCACGCCTGCTCTTGCTCCGCCTGTTATGAAGCACTTAGTACCGTTTAATATATATTCGTCTGTATTCTCATCGTATACAGCAACAGTTTTTACTCCGGCAGCATCTGATCCTGCATTAGGCTCTGTAAGAGCAAAAGCTCCAAGTTCTCCGCCTTTTGTCAGCCTTGGCAGATATTTCTGTTTCTGTTCTTCTGTACCGAAATCGAGTATTGTATGAGGCGCTATAAGATGTATCGAAAGAGTTGCAGCCGAAGCCATACACTTCTTTGCAAATTCCGATACTGCTATAACCTTTTCAAGCATTCCGCCGCCTGATCCGCCGTACTGTTCCGGAACTCCTATTCCTGTAAAGCCGACCTTAGCCATCTTTGCGAAATTTTCTTCAGGGAATCTGTGTTCAGCATCTATTTCCGCTGCTACAGGCTCCAGCTCTTCTTCCGCAAACTGAGCCGAAAGCTTTTTTAACATTTCCTGTTCTTTAGTTAACGAAAAGTCCATATTTTTCATCCTTTCTTAAAAATATTGTATGAAAAAGCATTTTCTATTAACTGTTATAATCGATATAGCGACTGTACAGTCAATAATAATTATATTATTTATCGTTACAAATTTCACAGGCCTACAAAAAAACACTCACGCACTGTGAGTGTTTTTGCACTGTATTGTACCTTATGTTATCATTTTTGTATCATGTTAGACGGCAAAATCAGTACTCATCAAATTCAAAGAACACCATCCCGCCCTTATGATCATATCCTGTATCCCAAAGTTTTTCAAGATCAAGCCAATGTGCTTTGCCGTATGTGGCAGCCTTGATAAAAAATCTACCGTTCCTCTCTTCGTATCCATTAACTAAAAACCAGTGCCATTCAAAAAATTCGAAGTTTTTATCAGTATGTTTGAGCATAAGATAAGCAATCGGCATCCCGTTGTCTATGCTCTTTCTCACCTCTTTTTCCGCTTTCTCATACGGCTCCGTTCCTTCAATACCATTTAAAATGACGTCGTCTACATCTGTATCTTCAAGATACAGCCTTACACCATCCATATAAGTCCCAAGATCTTTTATTCCCGTCCGCCTCGGCTCCAAATACAGCTTGACCGACATGGCAAATTTAGAGTAATCTTTTCGCGTAACCTCTTTTTTCTTTGAATTCTTGAATTCATACAGATCACTGCGGTCTTTATAAAGCGACATATATATGAAAGCGTCACAAGTCGTAAGGGCTGCACATCCTCCAAGATGCATCCAGGGGTCCATCATCCAGTTCTGATTTCCCCCGTATGATTTCCCTATGTAAAAATAAGGCAGTTCCACTTTTTTATCAGTCAACATTATTTCCCTTATCTTCCTTTCGATTTTTTCTGTAATCTGTATTTTAGCAGAAGCATATACGTAATACAATCATAAAAATCATCTGTCATCTGAATTCAGGACGTTATTCTTTATCAGCAAATCTGCCATTCTCTTGCCTCCCAGCACCCACATAAGGTCATCCTGCTGTATCACAAGATCCACGCTCGGATTGATTATAGGCAGATTATCTCTTTCTATTCCGATGATGCTTCCCTTGTATTTTTCTCTCATCTGAGAATTTTTTATAGATTTTTTAACAAACTCAGATTCCGAATCGACTTTTATAGGGCAGCATATAAGCTGCTTTTCCTCGGATACACCATAAAAGGTCTGCCCGTATATATAATCTTTCAGAACTATATCATCCCTGTCTGTGTATTCTATAGAATCTTCCTTTTCCAGAAGCATCATGCACGCTTCTATATCGTCTTTAGTGCCGAGCATATGGAGTATATCTCCGTCTTTCACCTTTTCTTTTGCAGAGGAAGGCATATTTATGAGGGTTTTCCCTCGTATTATCCTTATTATTATAACGCTGAACATCCTGCTCTTTGCAAAATCGTATATAGTCTTATCTTCCTTTATTCCTTTTACTTTGAACTCTGCAACGAAAAGTGACTCATTCAGCCATCTGTAATTTCCTTTTATTCCTCTCTCCTTCTTCTGTTTAGCCAGAAGTTTTTCCGAGAAATTAGACATAAACCTCATCTCCATATTTATAGTCTTTCCCTTTATATAATCGGAACGCACTATAATGCCTACCGGTATTATTGCAATGATCACGAGGAGAGCAAATGGTATGCTGAAAATTTTTCTAAGCACAAGCGCTATGAAACATGCAGCGATCAGAATCCGCAGAGCTTTCAATGTCAGAAGAGGAAATCTGTTCGCTCTGTTTTTAAGCCACAGCTTAGACATGAGCGCTGTGTTCTTGTGTCCGTGCATCAGCGCTGCAAACGGTATCATGAATATTATTATTACCACCGCAGATATTATACTGCACGCAGTTTCTGAATCTATATATCCCGAAAGAAACGGCTCGATATACCTTATACCAGCCAGGTATGTGATGAACATAGCCATTGAACTTATAGCCGTCCTTATTATGACTCCTTTTATATAATCTAACCAGTCTCTGTCTTTATCCTCATCACTTTGATTTTCTGAAGTGTTCTTTCGTATGAAAGCTTTTAATTTTACCGGCATCTGCCTGTTTATGAAGCTGTAGACCTTCTCTGAATTTCTTATAAAGATAGGTGTCGTAAATGAAGTCAAAACCGACACACATACTATTACAGGATACAGAAAATCACTGATAACTCCCAAACTCATACCGAGAGTCGCCACGATGAACGAAAATTCTCCTATCTGCACCATGCTGAAACCGCCTCTTATTGCCGTATGCAGAGATTGCCCCGAAAACAGGATTCCGAACGTTGCAAAGGTCATCTGACCAAATATCGTAACAATAGTGATCACTATTATAGGGAATATATACTCCACCAACATATCCGGCTCTATGAGCATCCCCACCGATACGAAGAAAACTGCTCCGAACATATCCTTTATGGGCTGTATTATCCTTTCTATCCTCATAGACTGTACTGTGCCCGCCAGTATAGAGCCTGTCATAAAGGCTCCCAGCGCGGAAGAGAATCCTATCAGATTTGCGATCACGACCATTCCCATACAGATCCCTATGGATACGACCAGTATCATTTCATCGTTTGCAATATTCTTTATTTTTTTGAGGAAACTCGGGATCAGATATATACCAAGCAGCAGCCATATCACTAAAAATATCAGCAGCATCCCTATTTCACTTATCATATTTATACCTGATACATTCCGGCTTACAGATATAGTCGAAAGTATTATCATCATAAAAATACCCGCTATATCCTCTATTACTAAAACTCCCATGACGAGCTGCGCAAATTTTTCTTTTTTCAGGCTGTATTCGTCATAGGCTTTAAGTATTATCATCGTAGACGACATGGATATCATTCCGCCAATAAAAATACAGTCCATCTTGCTCCATCCCAGAAGTGTACCGATTCCGGTTCCTATCAGGATCATTGAAGACATAACCGTAAGCACAACTACAAAAGCGCTGCCTCCAACTGTTGCGATTTTTTTAAAACTGAACTCCAGGCCAAGTCCAAACATGAAAAAGATCACGCCGATATCAGCCCATACGCTTATATCGTTGATTTCTATGACCGTAGGCATATAGGTGAAATTCGGGCTTATGAGAAATCCTGTGACTATATATCCAAGTATCACAGGCTGATTCAACTTTTTGAATATTATCGTCACTATAGCTGCCACTATAAATATCAGCGCTAAGTCTGCAATCAAGTTGTCAAGATGCAATATAAACTCCTTTCTCCACTGCTCTTATGTTATATTTCTACATGCCTGATCTGTTATTCTCCGTCTATATCAAAAGTCACATAAAATGTAGTGCCTTCGCCTACTTCGCTCTCAACGTTCAATGAAGCCCCAAAAAGAACAGCGATATGCTTTACTATAGAAAGTCCGAGTCCTGTACCGCCTACTTTTTTCGACCTCGACTTATCTACACGGTAAAATCTCTCAAACAGTCTCTGATGATGTTCCGGCGCTATCCCTATTCCCTCATCTTTGACGCTTATAAACAATTTATCATAGCCTTTCACCGCCTTTACCCATATCCTGCTGCCTACATCCGAATACTTTATTGCATTTTCTATAAGATTGAGCATCATCTGGCTGAATCTGTCAGATGACCCCTTCAAAGATATATCATCATCAAATTCCATTATTATATTTATATCTTTTTCATCCGCTATAGGCTGCAGTATCTCCACAGTCCGTTCAATAGCATCTCCCACATCAAATTCAGTCAGTTCATTCTTTTTCTTGTTTTCGATATCAGAAAGTACAAGCAGATCTTCTATAAGTCTTTTAAGTCTTGAAGTTTCTATGGCTATTATGTCGATAAATCTCGACCTTATCTCAGGATCTTCCGCCGCTCCCGCCTGAAGCGTCTCTATAAATCCCGAGATAGATGTCAAAGGAGTTTTCAGTTCATGGCTCACATTTGCCACAAACTCCCTTCTTATTTGCTCAGCTTCTTTGCTTTCTTCCGCAGCGTTTTCAAGAGATTTAACTTTTTTAGAATATGGTTTGAGCACATAAAAATATATCTGGATTACAATACATGCCGTTACAATAATATAGATAAGAATAAATAGAAGTATTCCCGACGCCACTATATCTTCGGTCGGTTTATTTTCTTCAGCAAGTCCCGGAATAACGTAAAGTTTCCACACAAAGAAAAGAATGATCAACGTAGAAATAACACTTTCCGATAGTATAACTATAAGCTTGCTTTTCATCTCGCCTTATATCCTTTGCCTCTTATGGTTTCTATATACTGTTCATCGTTCTTGCCCTCAGGCTTGCCTTCCGACAATTTCTGTCTCAAATGTCTTATATGAACATCTACTGTCCTGGTCTCCCCTACATAATCTATTCCCCAAACATTGTTGAGAAGCTGATCCCTGGAAAAAACATGACCTCTGTGTTCCATAAGATATTTCAGCAGTTCAAATTCTTTAAGCGTAAGATCCACATACCTGCCTCCGACAGTGACTTCATGACATTCAACGTTTATTTCAAGATCGTCCGCTGAAATCACCGTATCAGACGGTGCATCGCTGCTTCCCGTCTCATATCTGCGCAGTACTGCTTTTATCCTTGCCATCATTTCACGTATCCCGAAGGGTTTTGATATGTAATCATCAGCACCGTATTCCAGCCCCATGACTTTATCCACTTCCTCCGTCTTTGCGGTTATCATGATTATCGGAGTATTATTTCCCTCTTCTCTGAGCTCTTTACATATATCATAACCGCTTTTCCCCGGAAGCATTATATCAAGAAGTATGAGATCAGGTTTTTCTTTATGAACCATGGTTATTCCCATTATTCCGTCTTCTGCGGATATACCGTCGTATCCGTTGGTCTTGAGATTGTAAAGTATCAGTTCCCTTATATTCGGTTCGTCTTCAATAATAAGGATTTTTTTCATAAAATCAGCCTCTGTTTTCATCCCACAAAACGACTTCACCTTCTGATTTTGTAAGTTTCATATCTATGAGTCTCTGATTGCTCGATCCCCTGAACTTCAAAGATATGTCTTTCTTCTCTTCTTCAAATTTTCCATCTACCAGCACATCTATAAGTGAAAGTATCTCATCCGTCACTTCACAATATGCTCTTGAGCTGCCATCCTTCAGTTCTTCGATGCTAAAACCGGAATATGCCCATATGCTTTTCAATGGGAATTTTTTTCTGAATTCCTTAAGAAACGGATACAGTTCCCGCTGATTTTCCGGCTCGAAAGGCTCTCCGCCAAGCACAGTGATGCCATCTATATATTCAGGCTCTGTCATCTTGAAGATCTCATCCCACGTTTCCCTGGTAAAAACTCTGCCGTATTTAAAATCCCATGTCTCCGGCTGAAAGCAGTTCTTACACTTGTTTCTGCATCCTGAAACGAAAAGAGAAACTCTTACTCCTATGCCGTTCGCTATATCGTAGTTCTTTATTTCTCCGTAATGCATTTACCGCACCTCTTATCAGGCATCCTATATATTGTATTGTATATTTTATTATAACATAATATTGATTTTCTGAACAGTATTTGACTACTCACATTCCCCTGATGTCTTTTCAGCAGAGGAATTTTTGAAGTTTATATCCTCCAGCACCCTGTCTGCTATATTATCGCAGCTGTCGCCTATATTCTCTATATGATGCACCACGTCTGTATATATAACTGTAAATTCAGGGGAACACTGCCGCCTGTTAAGTCTCTCCATATGCCGCTGACGAAGTTTTTCCTCCAGTTCGTTCAGCCTTCTTTCCTGCCGCTTTACACTCTGTGCGAGTTCCATATCTCCTGTGCTCAACGCTTCGATAGAATCATTCACTATCTTTGTGCCAAGCTGGAAACACTGGTATATTTCGGCACATGCGTTATCAGAAAACTCATATCCGTTTTTCGTTTTTTCTATTGCAAATTCAGATATGGTCTTGCAGCAATCACCTATATGTTCTACATCGGAAGCAACATGCAGCAGCCCTGATATAGTTCTTGCCTGATGCTCCGTAACAGCTTCGGAAACGAATATCGATGAAAGATACTCTGTTATTTTATCTCTGAGACTATCCACTACAGTCTCATCTTTCATCACCGACTCCGCTGCATCCATATCTCCTCCCAGGAAAGCCTTTTTTGTTTCCGTTATCATGCCTGCTGTGATCTCTGCCATTCTGGAAAGCTCTTTTACCGCAAGGTGTATCGCTATAAAAGGCTGTTCGATCACGTTGTAATCGAGATACACCACTTCCATGGGATCCTTGATCTCGTCCTTTCCCGGGATCAATTTCGTCACTATCTTCACAAGTACTCCGATAAGCGGTATAAATACTATAGTTGTGGCTATATTAAATCCCAGATGCGCATTGGCGATCTGTCTTGATATAACATCAAGCTCATCTCCCGACGGCGATATCATTTCCACGAACATTGCTATATAAGGAGTAAACCATATGAATATGAGAGTTCCGCCGACATTGAACATAGTGTGCGCCAAAGCTGCACGCTTTGCATTCACAGATCCGCCTATAGACGCCAAAAGTGCTGTTACCGTCGTTCCTATATTTGTCCCAAAAAGGATCGGAATAGCACCTGTAAGTCCTATTATACTGGTGACTCCGTCAGGACCTGCGGTAGCCGCAAGGTTCTGCAAAACCGCTATCGACGCTGAGCTGCTTTGTATTATCGCCGTAAGCACAGCCCCGACTATCACACCCAGAGCAGGAGAATCAGATACTTTCAGCATAAGATCTGCGAACATTTCCGTCTGGGAAAGCGGCTCCATAGCGTCTCCCATAACGTTGAGCCCTACAAACAGCACACCGAAGGCAAATATTATCTGACCTATATCCGTTACTTTCTCATACCCCGATATGAAAAAATACATTATAAATCCGATTATCACAAAACCCCACGCATAGTCGCCTATTTGAAATGCCACCAGCTGCGCAGTAACTGTCGTTCCTATATTCGCTCCTATTATTATACTTATAGCCTGTCTAAGGTTCATAAGATTGGCGGCAACGAATCCTATTACCATTACCGTCGTTGCGCTGCTGCTCTGTATAACTGCAGTCGTAACTGCTCCGGCCAAAACACCTACCAAAGCATTTTTCGTCAGAAGCGCGAGTATATTTTTCATCTTTTCTCCCGCTGCCTTCTGTAGCCCGTCGCTCATTAGATTCATTCCATAGATAAAAAGAGCCAGTCCTCCGAGAAGAGTCAGGCCGATCTGCAAACCCTCGATATTCATTTTTCTTTCCTAAACAAAACTTCGAATATAACTGTTACTTTACATTATATTGTTAAATCCGCGTTAAGTAAAGAAAATACCTTTAAATTATCAATCTTTATCAAGCATAGGCATTTCCTGCCGTCTCAGGCTCTGTCATAAGCTCGGCTATCAGTCCTATACTGCTGCCGAAACCTCCCTCATCAAGCACTTTTTTTATACCGTTTTCTTCTATAAAATGACGGCTCTTTTCTATGTATACGGAAGGCTCTATAAAATCATCCCCTCCGTCTTTTTTGCTCTTCAGATCATCTTCTATATCTCCATATATATCCCTCTGCGCCATGTTCACGACTTTAACGATCTTATTCATAACATGTTCACCGCACTTACAAAGCAGATATCTCACGTATTTCTCTTCCCTGTATTTATTGTTTTCCGGGAGTGTCACTATACATATCTTCTCTGCCATATCGAGACACATGATATCATTTTCTGATAAGCTTCCTCCAATATCGATCACTAAAGTATCATATCTCCCATCCGATATCACTGCATCCAAAAATGTGCATAATTCCCTGCCATTCAGTTTTTTCAAAGGATTTCTTCCTTTTTCAGGAGAAAATGCTTCCACCCCATACTCATCCTTTACAATATAACTCTCTATAAAGGGAGCTTTTCCGTTCTTTTTTAAAAGATGATACAGATATTTGCTCAATGAAAATGTCCCGCTGTATCCACGCATAAAATTTTCAGTGGACTCTATCTCTTCAAAAGACAGGTACAGCACCTTACGTCCGTAAAATCTATTCAGCTCCCTGGCGGTTTCTACAGCCACAGTACTGCACCCTGAACCTCCCGACCATGAAGCAAATACATATATCTGAATATTCTCCAGGTGTGACGTCTTAGGACTTCTGCCTGTAAGTATCCCGTATATATCAAATATCTCAGAAACCATCTGCTGCGCACAGCAGTATTTATATATGCAGAATTTCATCTGTCCGCTGTCTTTTACAGCTACAGACGGTGTTTCTGTTAAAAATACTATATTTCCTTCGTAAAATGAATAAGCCTCTTCTCCATCCCATAGTATCAGATCGAAGCTCTGTGTAAAATATACACCTCTTCCATCGCTGCTGCATTTTTTCATTTTTACCATAAACTCATCTTTATTTATTAAACTGATTATAAAAGAGCGATCCACATTCAAAAGTCCCGCACTCAGCGCTTTACCGTAATTTTCATTATCCGTAACTACAGCCACACTTATATTTTCCATATGAAGCCTCCTTTGTAATATTTTACCATATGGAAATATTATCATATATGGAATAATATGTCAATTATATGTCTTTTATCTTACGTCCGCTCAAGTTGCAGTCATTCGTTTTCTGAAATCCTCTTTCTGAGTTCACCCAAAGCCCTGGAGATTCCTCCAACTTCATCTATTATACCTGCTTCAACAGCTTCTTTCCCAAATAGTATAGTTCCCGTATCATTGGACATGTTGTCGCTGCAGTTCATCAGTTTTACTATATCTTCCTTTTGGGCACGCGAATGGTTAGCTATGAAATCAACGACTCTTTCCTGAGTTTTTCGCATATATTCAAAAGTCATTTCAGCAGTTATTACAAGACCTGTCGTCCGTATCGGATGCAGAGTCATCGTAGCGGTCCCTGCTATAAATGAATAATCCGTTGCCGTTGCCAAGGGTATCCCTATACTGTGTCCCCCTCCGAGCACAAGTGAAACCGTTGGTTTTGACAGCGTAGATATCATTTCTGAAAGCGCAAGTCCTGCTTCCACATCCCCTCCCATTGTATTCAGCGTGACGAAAAGACCTTTGAGCGCAGGATTTTCTTCAACTGCTATAAGCTGCGGGATAAGATGTTCGTATTTCGTTGATTTGCTTTCAGCCGGCAAGGCGCTGTGTCCCTCTATACCCCCGATTATGTTTATATACTGTATATCGCTTTCAAAATCTCCCCCTGTTTTTATCATGCCTAATTCCTGTATGATATCCTGATTTTCTTTTTCAATATCACTCATATTGTTTCCTCCTCGATAATATTATTAGTATTATCTGCAATCAAGGAGGACGTTATGCGGCTGAGTGAAATCGGAAACAAGGAGATAGTCGATCTGTCGACAGGCGCAAGCCACGGTCAGCTTTGGGATGCTGAAATGAATTTCGACAGAAAAAGCGGCAAAATAAAATCGGTGCTCGTTCCTTCACTTCAGAGCACCGGTTTTTTCAAAAAAGGTTTAGGCGATATGTATGAACTGCCCTGGAGCAGCATAGTGATAATCGGAGAGGATATGATCATTTTTCAATCTTCTCCACAGAATTCTTAAACCATATTTTTTTCATAAATATGTATACTACAGGCAATACGAATATCAAATATGAATACATGAGAGCGCCTGTTCCCGCACCCATCATTTCAAGCGGTACACTGCACGCTATATTCCACGGTATCATTACTGAAATCAATATCGTTGAATTTTCTATGTCTATGGCCATTTCTTCTTTGCTCCCGCCTGTTGAAAGATAAGGCTTAGTCATAAGATCACTGCACAGGATCACCGCTATAGTCTGACTGCAAAATACGATCGAAGTCACTATGCCCAAAAGAATCATCATGATGAATCTTCCCGTTTTGTTCATTATGTTATTTATCCTGTCCTGCAGTTCCATCAGCATATCCGTTCCCTTAAATATACCGGAATAGGAACACGACAGCATTATGACTCCACAGGTTTCCAGCATGGATACAGCTCCGCCACCTCCGATTATATCTTTAAGATCTTCCTCATACGGTTCGAATCCTACTATACAGCACTTTAGAGCCTCCGCTATGCTCATATCCTGCAATGTCACCATTATGATGAATCCGCTCAGTATACTTCCTATAAAGGCAAGCCTTATATCCAGCTTGAACATAGGCAGCACCAGTATGAACACTGCCGGCAAAAGTGTTATCAGGGATATATCGAATTCGGTAACCATGGAAGTCATTATACCTGCATCCACCTGATGGAGAGGGTTTTTCACTGAGAGCACTGTATAAAGTCCTATACATATTATCAGCGGTACGATCCCCGTCTTATGCATCATTTTCACATTATCCATCAGTTTCGTCTTTGTAACGTTAGCTACGAGGATAGCACTGGAAGAAGCCGGGGAGCATCTGTCTCCGAAATATATTCCGGACATCACGGCTCCTGCCACCACGAGCGTATCTACACCGCCGCTCCTTGCAAGCGCCATGAATATTATCCCTAAGGTTCCCGATACGGAAAAAGAGGTCCCCAGTATATAGGACAGCAGGCACGACATAAGAAACGCGAGCAGCACAAAAAAAGGCGGTGTCACGAATTCAACACCGTAGTACACAAAAAAAGTGATAGTTCCCGATGCACGCCATATTGCAGTTATAAGTCCTATCAGAAATACTATCTCGAGAACTATCAGCGAATCTTTTACTCCTCTGCACGCCATAAGGAGCACGTCTTTTACCGGAAATCCTTTCGCTCTTCCTGCCGCTATAAATGATATTAATCCAACCACAAGCGCAGCAAGAAGCGGATATCCCAGCAAAAGACACGCTATTATCGCGGCCATAAAAACTGCAAATGATATTATAAGCGTCATGCAGCTTCTCCGTTCCTTACAAAATAGTTTTCATACCACAGAATAAACGAATATACAGTCCATATCCTCTTCATGTTTTTAGCCTTCCCGTCTCTGTGATCATCGAGAAGCTTCATGATATACTCTGTATTGAAAAACTCTGCCGCCACATCTCCGGTGAATTTTTCTTTGACCATATTGTAGAATTTATCCTGCTTGAGCCAGTCATTAAGAGGTACAGGAAATCCTCTCTTTTTCATTTCCGCTGTTTTTTCAGGAAGCTGCTTTCTCGCCGCACCTCTAAGAGCTATCTTAGTAAGACTTTTTGATACTCTGTACTTTGATGGTATGGACAACGCCAGCTTTAGCATTTCCTTATCGAGGAACGGAACTCTCAATTCCAGTGAATGAGCCATACTCATCCTGTCTGCCTTTACAAGTATATCCTGTACGAGCCACGTGTTCATATCCACATACTGCATCCTCGTTATATCGTCTTCACCTTTACATCTGTCGAAAAACTTCTTTGAATAAAAAGAAGGCTTTTCCGCCGGTATAGCCGGTTTGAGCAGCTTGTCCCTCTCTGCGTAATTGAAATTATAATTGTTCCTTATATAATATTCATCGACACTCTGAGCTCCCCTTATGAGAAATCTTTTGCCGTGGAATCCATTCGGAAGCACTTTTGCCAGTGAAGCAGCCGCTTTCCTTATAAATTTAGGGACTTTCTTCTGATACGATTCAAAAGCTATCGGATCCTGATAATAGTAATATCCTCCAAACAGCTCATCGGCGCCCTCTCCCGAAAGAACTACCTTTACCTGTTCAGCAGCTTTCTGTGCAAGGAAATACAGCGCTACAGCGGAAGGGTTCGGAAGCGGCTCGTCCATATAATATTGAACGTAAGGAGCAGCATCAAAGTACTCATCTGCGGATATCTTCTTCGTGTATATGTCCACTCCGACTTCCTTTGCATAGTCTTCGGCATATTTCAGTTCGCTGTATTTTTCCTCTACGAATCCTACAGAGAAAGTCTTGAGCTTATGATCTTTCTTTATTTCTTTTACCACATAGCTTGAGTCAACTCCGCTCGACAGAAAGCATCCCACTTCAACGTCCGCTACGCCATGAGCTTCAATGGAGCCTCTGAAAGTCTCAGCTATTATATCTTCCCATTCTTCCAGCGATTTGCTGTTGTCTATATCGTATTTCATTTCAAAGTACGGCTCAACTTTCATCTCGCCGTCCCTGACCGTGAAAAAATGCCCCGGCGGCATTTTATAAACATTTTTAAACAATGTCTCATCGGTAGGTATATATTCAAAGCAGAGATATTCAGGTATCCTCTCTTTATTAAGTTCTTTTTCAAAATACGGATTTGCCGTAAAAGCTTTAATCTCGGAAGCGAACATCAGCGAATCCCCTTTTTTATAGTAAAAAAGAGGTTTTATTCCGAATATGTCCCTTGCTCCAAAAAGTGTTTTCTCCTTCATATCCCATATGAGATAAGCGTACATTCCTCTGAGTTTTTTAGTGAATTCCGTACCGTATTCCTCATAGCCGTGAAGAAGCACTTCAGAGTCAGAGCTGGTGCTGAAATCATGACCTTTTTTGATCAGATCCTCCCGCAGCGTCTGATAATTGTATATCTCTCCGTTGAAAACCAGAACTTTAGTCCTGTCTTCGTTATATATCGGCTGACTTCCGCCCTCAAGGTCTATGATGCTCAATCTTCTAAATCCCAAAGAAACATCGTCATCGACAAAATAATCATCCTGATTGGGCCCTCTATGGGCTATTTTATCAGCCATATCCCTAATTATCCTGCCGTTTGTCTCTGAGTCTGAGCTGTTGTTAAAAAAACCTACAAAACCGCACATATGTCTGTCCTTTCATATATCAATCTCAATAAACACAGCGTTTATTATATCATAAAAATACCCAGGGTTAAATCAAAGTATACATATCTTACGATCATACTTATTCCTGCGAGCCGCTTCTGAAATGACGCGCTGTAAAATTGTATTTCATATCTATGAGGACCAAAGCCTTTGATAGTGTCAGCTCGTTCATACTTTCCATCACTTCTTTAAAGCCCTCTTCCACATCATATTTTTCAGTGAAATGTTTTCTGAAAGCATCGAGACTGTCAAATGATTCCGGTGTTTCTCCCTCTTTGCCGTATATATTGCAGATCTCAGCTACAACAAAACCGAATATAGCATTCATATCGTTGGTGATATCTACAGTGATCCTCATTCCGTCTGCTTCGAATCCCACACCTTTAATCTTATCGAATGTAAGATTTTGTTTATCCTGCAGCATATCATGATATTTTACGATGGATTCATCAAGACTGTCTTTATTCGGCTCATACCAGTCTTTCATAACATCGATTATCAGAGATCCCAGATTTTCCGGAGATCCTCCGTACCACAGCGTTTCTCTGTGAAAACCAAGTTTATTTTCTTCTATTACATCAGCAAGATACATTCTGCCTCTTACAACGTTTCCCTGCGACACTTTCTTTCACCCTTTCTCTTTTTTTCATTACAGTAGATTATATCATAATAAATTTGTTTTTAAAACCACGCAAAAACGATGAGAACGTCAAACATTCTCATCGTTTTAATCTGCTTTATACGTATCTTATTTCTGTTTTATAGCTGCCTGTGCCGCCGCAAGTCTTGCGATCGGAACTCTGAACGGCGAGCATGATACATACTGCAGTCCCACAGCATTGCAGAACTCTATGGACTTAGGATCTCCGCCGTGTTCTCCGCATATACCCAGCTTGATATTAGGTCTGGTCTGCTTTCCGAGCTCAACAGCCATTTTAACAAGCTTTCCTACGCCTGTCTGGTCTATGCTCTGGAACGGATCATCCTCAAATATTCCCTTGTCTCTGTATTCTTTTATGATCTTTCCTGTATCATCTCTTGAGAAGCCCAGCGTCATCTGAGTCAGATCGTTGGTACCGAATGAGAAGAATTCAGCTTCTTCTGCGATCTCATCAGCTGTAAGCGCAGCTCTTGGAATCTCTATCATAGTACCTATCATATAATCGAACTTGACTCCTTCTCTTTCCATTACGCTCTCAGCAGTCTTTACTACTGTTTCCTTAACGCAAGCCAGCTCTTTAACATTTCCTACGAGAGGTATCATGATCTCAGGTATTATATCAAGACCCTTTTCTTTTCTCACTTCAGCAGCCGCCATGATTATAGCCTCTGCCTGCATTTCAGCTATTTCCGGATATGTTACCGCAAGTCTGCATCCTCTGTGTCCCAGCATAGGGTTGAACTCATGAAGCTCCTCAGCCTTCTTCGCAAGCTTCTCATAAGGAACGTTGATCTGTTCACCCAGCTCATGAAGCTCTTCATCAGTATGAGGAATAAATTCATGAAGCGGCGGATCGAGAAGTCTTATGGTTACAGGTCTGTCACCCATAGCCTCATATATGCCCTTAAAGTCTTCTTTCTGATAAGGAAGGAGATATTTGAGTGCTTCTCTTCTCTCTTCTTCCGTATCTGCCATTATCATTCTTCTTATAGCCGGTATTCTTTCCTCTTCAAAGAACATATGCTCAGTTCTGCACAGTCCTATACCTTCAGCTCCGAACTCAACAGCCTGCTTGGCATCTCTCGGATTATCCGCATTTGTTCTTACTTTGAGAGTTCTTATTTCATCTGCCCAGGACATTATCTTTGCAAAATCTCCTGAAAGTTCAGGCGGTACAGTCTTCACCTGTCCCTTGAGAACTTCTCCTGTGCTTCCGTCAAGAGATATGTAATCTCCTTCCTTGAACACATATTCACCTACAGCCAGTGTCTTTGCATCTTCGTCCACTTTTATTTCAGCACATCCTGATACACAGCATTTACCCATACCTCTTGCAACTACTGCTGCATGAGAAGTCATGCCGCCTCTTGCTGTAAGTATACCTTCTGCAGCAACCATTCCGGCCAGATCTTCCGGTGATGTCTCAAGTCTTACGAGTATCGCCTTTTCACCGTTTGCAACGGCGCTTTCAGCATCGGAAGCATTGAAATATATCTTTCCTGTAGCTGCTCCCGGCGATGCAGGCAGACCTTTAGTCAGCTTTTCTGCCGCCGCAAGTTCATTTTCATCGAACATAGGGTGGAGAAGCTGATCTATCTGTGAAGGCTCTATCCTCATCACTGCGGTCTCTTTATCTATGAGTCCTTCGCTCTGCATATCAACGGCGATTTTAACAGCAGCAGGAGCAGTTCTCTTTCCGCTTCTGGTCTGAAGCATGAAGAGATTGTTTCTCTCTACTGTAAATTCCATATCCTGCATATCAGTGTAATGCTTTTCAAGAAGTTCAGCGATCTTTGTAAATTCATTGTATACTTCAGGGAACGCTTCAGCCATCTCTGCTATAGGCTGAGGTGTTCTGATACCTGCAACTACGTCTTCACCCTGTGCATTTACAAGGAATTCACCGAATATAGCTTTTTCACCGTTAACAGGGCTTCTTGTGAAAGCAACGCCTGTACCCGATGTATTTCCCATATTTCCGAATACCATCGACTGTACGTTTACTGCTGTTCCGATGTCATCAGGTATATCGTTGAGCTGTCTGTACAGGATGGCTCTGTCATTGTTCCATGATCTGAATACTGCCATAACGGCTTCCATAAGCTGATCTTTAGGATCCTGAGGAAAATCTCTGCCCATCTCGTCTTTTACAAGCGCTTTGTATCCCTCGATTATTTCCTTGAGATCTTCAGTGGTAAGGTCCACGTCAAATTCATATCCGTGCTCTTCTTTCTTAGCATCGAATATGACGTCGAACTTTGTCTTGGCGATTTCCATTACAACATCACCGAACATCTGTATGAATCTTCTGTAGCTGTCGTAAGCAAATCGAGGATTTTCCGTAAGAGCGGCGAGACCTTCTACCGTTTCGTCATTGAGTCCGAGATTAAGTATGGTATCCATCATTCCCGGCATCGATATCTTCGCTCCCGAGCGAACCGATACCAGCAGAGGATTTTCTACGCTTCCGAACTTTTTGCCGGTAACGCTTTCCAGCTCTTCCAGTTTTTCAAAGATGGCAGCAACTATATCATCGCCTATCTTCCTTCCTTCGTCATAATATCTGTTGCACGCTTCAGTCGTTACCGTAAATCCAAAAGGTACAGGCAGACCTATCTTGGTCATTTCCGCCAGATTGGCACCTTTGCCGCCCAGCAGATCCTTCATTTCCTTGGATCCTTCGTTAAATGAATAAACAAACTTTTTCATTTTTCCTTTTACTCTCCTCGTTTAGACTATTTAAAATACCAATTTTTGCTCTATATATTCTTTAACCTGATCTACAGGTATTCGAATCTGTTCCATCGTATCTCTGTCCCTTATGGTGACACATCCATCCTCCTGCGTATCAAAATCCACACATATCGAGAACGGTGTTCCTATCTCGTCTTCCCTTCTGTATCTCTTTCCGATCGAGCCTGCCGTATCGTAATCCACGCTGAAATGCTTGGAAAGTTCTTCGTATATAGGCTCAGCAACAGGTGCAAGTTTCTTTGCAAGAGGCAGTACAGCTGCTTTGAAAGGCGCAAGTGCAGGATGCAGTCTAAGCACCGTTCTTGTATCTTCCTTTCCCTTTCCGTCTGTAACAGTTTCTTCATCATAGGCATCTATAAGAAACGCCAATGCCACTCTGTCCGCGCCTAAAGACGGCTCTATGCAGTAAGGCACATATTTTTCACCTGTTTCCTGATCAGTGTAGGTCATTTCCTGTCCTGAATGTTCTATGTGCTGTCTCAAATCGAAATCCGTTCTGTCAGCTATACCCCAGAGTTCTCCCCAGCCAAACGGGAATTTATACTCTATATCGGTAGTCGCATTGCTGTAGTGAGAAAGCTCTTCAGCTTCATGATCTCTCAGCCTTATGTTATCCTCGTTCATTCCCAGAGATTTGAGGAAAGCCACACACGTATCTTTCCAGTATGCAAACCACTCGAGATCCGTTCCCGGTGCACAGAAGAATTCAAGCTCCATCTGTTCGAATTCTCTCGTTCTGAACGTGAAGTTGCCCGGAGTTATCTCATTTCTGAAGGATTTACCTACCTGCGCTATACCGAAAGGTATCTTTTTTCTCGACGTCCTCTGGACATTCTTGAAATTTACGAATATTCCCTGAGCTGTTTCCGGTCTTAAGAATATTTCAGACTTGGAATCCTCCGTAACGCCCTGAAAAGTCTTGAACATCAGGTTGAACTGACGTATACCCGTAAAATCAGATTTACCGCATTCCGGACATTTTATTTCCTTTTCCTTTATGAAGCTTTCAAGCTTCTCATTGGACCATCCGTCAACTGTAACGCCTTCTATTCCCTGTTCTTTCAAATATTCTTCTATAAGCTGATCCGCTCTGAATCTCGCTTTGCAGGCTTTACAGTCTATAAGAGGATCTGCAAATCCTCCCACATGACCTGATGCTACCCAAACCTGCGGATTCATCAGTATCGCAGCGTCTATGCCTACGTTGTACTTAGACTCCTGAACGAATTTTTTCCACCAGGCTTTTTTTACATTGTTTTTGAATTCAACCCCCAGCGGACCGTAATCCCAAGTGTTTGCAAGTCCTCCGTATATTTCCGATCCCGGAAATATGAATCCTCTGTTCTTTGCCAGTGCTGTGATTTTTTCCATTGTGACTTCTGTGCTCATATCCTGCTTCTCCATGTCTGTATTTTTTATTTTTCGTCTTTTTCTTCGTCCTGATCCTCAGTGCTGTCGTCATCATCAGCTTTTTCGCCGTCAGCCTCTTTAGGTTCATCTTTATCCGAAGTATCATCATCCGCTTCTGCGTGATCATCTTCTTTTTCAACGGAAGTATTCACATCTTCACTTCTCATTTTCTCTATTTCTTCTTCAGTCTCATCTATAATGTCCTCTATATCTTCTCCCGCCTTCTTTATCTTATTTATGGCTTCTCCCGCTTTATCTTTTCCTTTCTGATATATAACGGCGCTCTGTTCTTTAACGTCTCTTGCGACACTGCTGCTTTTTTCCGCTACTGTGCCCATGGCATCAGTCACCGCATCGCTCACATCGATTATCGTGCCGTCATCCTTGATTATCTCAATAGTGCATTTGAATCCAAATGCCGCTACTACTGCTACAACAGCGGCTATCGGAGCTATTACCACTCCTACAAGACCTGCGTTCACCGGAACGTTCAGAACTATCTCGCCATCTTTTTTTACCTGGATCTTAGATACATTGCCTTTCTTTACTATTTCCTTGATCCTTGCAAACAAAGCCTCTCCCTTCTTGCCGAATCCCCTGCTTTTTTCTCCGGAATTTATCGTTTCTTCGATTGCTATGATCGCATCGACAACACTTCCATCGTTTTCTTCAAGAGCAGCCTTTGCTTCAGCATAGGTGACTCCCGTTCTATCCTTGACCAGTTCGATTTTTTCCAAAGTAATTTCCATCTCTTTACCTCCTGTTTATATGCTTCAGACAAGTTTTTCGCTCTTAAGGTCAGAAGCATCTAAATGATATGCTGCATATTCTCTTATTATTTTCTGCAGCAGCTTTCCGGTATCCTCTCTTAACGCCAGGTTTTTAAGATTTTTCAGCGAGTTGACCGTAAAGTACTTCAATATATCTACTATACCAAATTCAGCGTCATAAATCAATGAGTCGCCCCTCGAATTTCGAATATTTTGCCAACAATCACCGCATATTATCCCCCCTTCTTTGATATCAAACTTAACAGCCGGCTTTTTCTCACCGCATACTATGCACCTGTCAAGCTGCGGCTCCACTCCCGCATATCTGAAAAGTTTTGTCTGATATGCAAGCACCAGCGTTCCTATGCCTTTATCCCTTGTTTCAAGTATGTCGAAAAAATCCAGAAGAAGATTGAATATCCCAAAAGACGGGACTCCTTCCTCAAGAACACGCTCCGTAAATTCCAGTACATAGGCGCCGTTCATATACTTATCTACGTCTTCTCCTATTGCATAGTAGCTTTTTATGGTTTCCGCACTGTTTATATTATAACTGTCCCGCGATTTAAATAGTTCATATCTGCCGTATGTGAACGGCTTTATCGCAAGACTGCTCCTGCTTTTCCCCTTTTCTCCGATATTGGTTCCTGCGCTTATTTTTCCGTATTTTCTGGAAAACAGCAGGATCATTTTTCTGTTGTATGAAATTTTGACCTGCCTTAAAACGATCCCTTCCGTATCAGTAATCAACCTTTTCACCTGATTCCTGCTATTGCTCTTTATAACCGAAATTGGAAAGCGCCGTATCGCTGTCTCTCCAGTTTTCTTTTACCTTTACCCACATTTCAAGATAAACTTTGCATCCAAGGAGTGCTTCAATTTCCTCTCTCGCACTCTTTCCTATGCCTTTAAGCTTTCTTCCGCCTTTTCCTATTATCATTCCCTTGTGAGACTTCTTTTCACAGTATATCACAGCGCTTATTTTAGTTATATTCTCTTCTTCTCTGTATCTTTCTATCTCCACTGCCGTTCCATGAGGCACTTCATCCTGAAGGTACATGAGTATCTTCTCTCTTATTATTTCGCTCACTATGAATCTTTCCGGATGCTCCGTGACCATGTCATCGGGGAAATACATAGGTCCTTCATCCATAAATCCGGCAGTACACTTTATCAAATCCTCTACATTGGTCCCTTCCTTTGCAGATACTCCTATTATATCCTCAAATATACCCAGTTCATCATATTCCTCATAAATCTCCCTGAATTCTTCAGGACCCATTTTGTCTATCTTGTTTATCACAAGTATCTTCGGAGTCACCACTTCATCCAGCATATCGACGATATATTTGTCTCCCGGTCCATCCGAAAGTTTTCCGTCGACTATGAATATCACCGCATCCACTTCTTTAAAAGTGCCCATTGCAGCATCGGTCATATATTTTCCAAGCTTCGTCCTCGGTCTGTGTATACCGGGAGTATCTATGAATACTATCTGGATATCCCCCGGCATATCATCATCACTATAATGAGTGTATATTCCTCTTATGGTGTTCCTCGTTGTCTGAGGCTTGTCTGTGGTTATAGCTATTTTTTCCCCCAGTATTGCATTGAGCAGCGTTGATTTTCCTACGTTGGGTCTTCCTATTATACCCGCGAATCCTGTTTTCATTACTTCCTCCCCTCAAGCCTGAATCCATCAGGCAGCAGCTCTTCAAGGCTTCTGACGTTGAGTCTGCCATCGCCCTCTCCCGTTATTACGATTATCTCCGGAGCGAACTCATACATAAACTGACGGCATATGCCGCACGGTACAGCTTCATCCTTTTCCGCATATACTGCTATAGCAGAAAAATGTCTTTCGCCTTCAGAAACAGCTTTTGCAAACGCTGTCCTTTCAGCACATATTCCCGCTCCAAAAGATGAATTTTCTATATTCACACCTGTATATACCCTGCCTTCATCAGTCATCAGCGCCGCGCCGACTTTAAAGTCGGAATAAGGAGCGTATGCATTTTTGCTTATTTCAGCAGCTTTTTTATAGAGCATTTTATATTTCTCAATATTTTCCCTGTCGCATATCTTCATATTTCCATCCTCACTGTCTCGTAAGATCGAGCGCTGTCATGACTTTCTCTTCTTTTTCTCTCATCTGCTTTTTCTCTTCTTCCTCCATATGGTCATATCCGAGGAGATGAAGAACGCTGTGCACAAATAAATATGTCAGTTCCCTCTTATTGGAATGACCGTATTCGAAGGCCTGGCTTTCTGCCCTTTCAGGGCATATCACCACATCTCCAAGCAATACCTCCCCTTCACCGGCGCATATATCTTCCTCATCTTCAAACATCGGAAACGACAGCACGTCGGTAATACTGTCTATCCCTCTGTACTCGAGATTCAAAGCCTTTATTTCCTCAGGAGATACGAAACTTACGCTTATTTCTATATCTTCCAGATCGAGTCCTTCTTCTTCAAACACAGTTTCAGCAGCCCTCGTAAAGACTTCTTCCACATTCTCATCTAAAACTTTTTCATCACTGCAAATTATTATCATTTTTTTCCTGTTTCCGCTTTCTCAAATGCCTTTACGATCTCTTTAACTATTTTATTCCTTACAACGTCGCGGTTTCCAAGCTTCACTACAGCTATTCCGTCTATGGAGCTGAGTATTCGCGAACATCTCTCAAGTCCTGAAGTTTCTTTCTTTGGAAGGTCTATCTGTGTAACATCTCCTGTGAGCACCATTTTAGATCCCTCCCCCAGACGCGTAAGCGCCATCTTAAGCGTCGAAAGCGATGCATTCTGACTTTCATCTATTATCACCCGCGCTCTGTTGAGAGTCCTTCCCCTCATGTATGCAAGAGGCGCTATCTCTATCGTCCCCTTTTCCCTGAGCCTGTCAGCTTTTTCCGGTCCGTACATATCATACAGCGCATCGTAAAGAGGTCTCAGATACGGATCTACTTTCTGAGAAAAATCTCCAGGCAGGAAGCCCAGTCTCTCTTCACCGGCTTCTATCGCCGGTCTGCTCATTATTATACGGTCTATTTCTCCGTTTTTAAGTTCCTTGACTGCCTGGGCTACAGCAAGATACGTTTTTCCCGTTCCTGCCGGTCCTATACATATCGTTACCGTGTTTTCCCTCAAAGCTTTTACATAATTCCTCTGTCCGGCCGTTTTACACCGAATAGGAGCTCCCTTGTAGGTAACAGCGACAACACTGCTCATTGCACTGAATGTTTCATCCAGATTTCCCTCTTTAGCTTCATCTATCAGCCTGTACACAGCATCTTCGTTCAGCGTTTCATCGTTATTGTAAAGTTTCTGCATCGAGATCACAACGGCTTTCGCCATCGATACTCCCTCTTCATCTTCACCTGCTATCTCTACTGCTGTATCACGCTGTCTTATGAAAACAGAAAAGGCCTTTTCCACTATCCTTACAAAATTGTCCTGGATACCGAAAACGGCCTGCTGCTGCTCCATGCTTTCAAATTCAAGTTGTTCTGTCCTCAACCGGTATTCCTCTCTTTCGTTCCTTTGAAATCCATAATCATTATATTAAAAATAACGCATAATTTCAAGCTCTGACACCGATTTGCCCTTTAGCTCAGCTATTTATTTTTCTCTTTTTTTAAATCCCGTTCTTCTCCGATATCTATAAGTGTCTCCGCAAATACAGAGGCTTTTATCAGACCAGCTGTCTCTCCGTATTCTATACTGCTTTCAAGTATACTCTCCCCTTCGTCCATATTATCCTTCTGATACTGTCTCAGGGATGCGTCCACAACTTTTTGTATATCATCACGAGACACTGTTTCTTCTTTCAGTTTCACTTCTCTAATTTTTACGATCTCTAAAGAAGCAGGAAACACTTTTGAAATGTTGAATATCTCTTTGCTCTCCGTTTCTGAAACTTCATATCCTCCTCTGCCTGAAACAGTATCTAAGCAAAGATCTCCCACCTTAAACTTTATACCGAAAAAATAATTTCCTGTATACTCACGCGCTCTTTTTTTCTTTTCAAAGTAATACGTAAAGTGTTCGGGAACGCGGGCCATTACCTTTCCCTCAGCATGACTGTACATTACACCTTCTTCCTCTTTTCTGCTGTAGTTTGAAGTTTTATACTCAAATTTTCCGCTTATAAGAATATCTCCTTCATTGACATAATCACCTTTTTCGACTTGTGCGTTGCCCGTAAGGGGAGTTATATTTTCAATGATCCCGGCCTTTGCAGCTACTATATTGCAGGGGGCTTCTTTCTCCTCTGTCCTTTCCTGTCTTTCATCTTTTTCCGCAGAATCAGTTTCAGATATCTTCACATTGATCAGCCTTCCTTCATCATATATGCTTGCCCAGGTTATATTTTCGTATTCCTTATGCAGCATTACTTCTGCTTCTTCATAATTTTCCGCTTTTCTTGCACCCTCGTATATACCCGCAGATCTCAATGTCTCTCTTATGTCCGCTTCACTTATCGACTGACACCCGTCCACACGTATTTCCGCAATAAAAAGGCTCTGATAAAAAATCAAGGCACCCAGTAAAAAGGCGCCTGCTATAGTTATTACATTATATTTTATTTTTTTGAAAAGCGGTAATATGCCCCCTTCCTTTATCACCGTAATTCTGTATTTACTGCCGGTGATATCCTTCAGTCTGTCACAGTCCTCTCTTTTCAGCTCCGCTGTATACTCAACCTCATTTCTGCACTTGAGATTTCTCAGCGTTATCCTGTGCTTTATGCACTTATTTATCACTACTAAAAGATTGATCCCCTCTATCTTTATCTTCCTGTAATGCTTTAAAAAACCGAATTTCATCAACTTCACCCGCTACAATCATCCTATCATCGTTCAAGCTTGTAACCACAAAATTTTTCCCGGCAAGCGAAGTGTATCCAAGGCCATTTAAAACAACTATCTCGCTGTCCGTCAGCGTCATCAGTTTCCTGACGTTGTCCAGTACCGCAGTATGTTTTGTTACAAGTACTCTCGGCATATTAACAGCAAAGTCAAAAAGCAGTTCATCTTTGACGCTCATATCCACCTCCGGCCGCATATTGCAGTTTTGCAGTTATCTGTCGACATGATAAATTATATTCGGTTTTTATGAAAATATCACTTTTATCGTCTTTTCCGCAGTCTTTATACCATCTACCGCAGCAGAAACTATGCCTCCTGCATATCCCGCTCCTTCTCCCGAAGGAAACAATCCTCTTATGCAGCTCTGCCCGCTTTCATCTCTTTCTATTCTCACAGGGGAAGAACTTCGGCTTTCGACCGCGGTCATTTTTGCATCTTCACGGTCAAATCCCTTCAGTTTTTTCCCAAACACAGGCATGGCTTCAATGATCGCATCAGCCGCGAATACAGGCAGACTCTTTCTCACAGGGTCCTCCTCGTTTTGCGCAAAATCTCCAAAACAGCTTTGAGGAAGGCTGCCGCCTCCCATCACATAGGCCAGTCTTTCATACTTTCTTTGGAAATCAAAACCTGCAAGCGGATGCTTTGACGGAAAATCATCAGTCCTCACATCTGCCAGAAGTCCGCTGTTGGCATATTTGCCGTTCCTTCCGCTCATGCTCATTCCATTGGTAACCGCAGTGTTTTTTTCCGAGCTCGAATCTATCACTTCTCCTCCGGGACACATGCAGAACGTATATACGCCACGTCCGCCGCTTGTCCTGCAGTTGAGCTTGTATTCAGCCGGCCCTATTATTTCCGCAGCTTTTTCGCTCCCATACTGGGCTATATTTATGATCTTCTGTGGATGCTGTATCCGCACTCCTATGGAAAAAGGCTTTTGGCTCATTTCAACACCGTTTTCAAACAGCATCTTCACCGTATCGTAAGCGCTGTGGCCTGTCGCTGCTATCACGCACTCGCTGTCTATTTCATCTGAAAAGCTTCTGCCACACGTTCCTTCTGTAAAAACTCCGATTATCTTCTCTTTTCCGGCCTCAGTTTTCTTTTTTATTTCCGAGACTTTCTCACAAAATCTCACTTCTCCTCCCAGGGATTCTATTTTCAGCCTTATATTCTTAACTATCTCTCTCAATCTGTCGGTCCCTATATGGGGTTTGTTTTTATAGGCTATGCTTTCATCGGCTCCTGCTTCTACAAATTCTTCCATGACTTTAGATATTCTTATATCTTTTATCCCCGTAGTAAGTTTCCCGTCTGAAAATGTTCCTGCACCGCCCTCTCCGAATTGTACGTTGGAATTCTCATCAAGGTTTCCGCACGACCAGAAATTCTCCACACTTTTTATCCTTCTGTCAACATCCTCTCCCCTTTCAATTACAACGGGTCTGAGGCCTGCCTCAGCAAGAATGAGCGCTGCAAACATTCCAGCAGGGCCAAATCCTATGATCACAGGTCTTCCATGCTTTTTCAATGTTTTTTCCGCTGTGTCTTCCGGTATCTTGATTTCTTCGTATCTCTTACATTCCGCTTTAGCAAGATCAAGAGTTTCACTGCATGAGAAATCAAGGGTATATACGAGCTTTATATCCGGCTTTCTTCGGGCATCCACAGATTCCTTCACGATCCGCACATCGCTTACATCAAGATTTTTCCTGCCGAGACTTTTGGCTATAGCGCCGGGCAGCGAATCCTTGCTTTCCTCTATATCTGTTTTTATCTGATTTATCCTGTATCTCATTTTATTTCACCATTTATATGTGCCGCTGCTCTTATAGCAGTTTCCCAGGCATTCTGCAGATTAAATCCTCCACACTTTCCCTGTATGTCCAGCAGCTCTCCTGTAATGTAGAGATTAGGCGTTATTTTTGATTCCATAGTATCTGTATCGATTTCATACTGCGGTACGCCTCCTGCGGTGCACTGAGCATCCTTCCATCCCTTCACTCCTGTCACCTTTACTCTGTAGTCCTTTATCCTGCTTACCGGTACTTTTTCAGACAGCTTTCTGCACAGTATCCCAAACGAATCCTTTCTTTCCGCAATCATATCCTCTGTAAAATCAGGCGCCAGATCCATACTGATCTCATATTTCTTTACGGCGCTCCTTATATCTTCTCCATCATCAGCTTTTATAAAAAGCGTGAGGTTCATCACGCATATGCCTGATATCCCTGTCCCAGTAAACTGTATTTCTCCGGTTTCCGAATCCACCATCCTGCCGTTCTTATACAGGCTTATCTTTCCTTTTGCCCTTATGCCTTTAAGCGCTTCGAGGCCTGCGCAGTCTATGCCCGTAAGTATCGGATATACTTTATTTACACTGTGTCCCAGCGCTTTCGCAAATTTATATCCGTCTCCCGTCGTTCCGAAAAACGGCGCGGCTTTCCCGCCGCACGATAATATCAGCACATCGGAGCAAATAATTTTTTCTCCGTTTGAGATCTTGAAAACGCCATCTGTTTTTTCAACTTTCTCAACACAGAATCCTGTGTACACATCCGCCTGCCTTTTTCCTATGCCTCGTTCAAGAGCATATGATACATCCGCCGCATGGTTTGAATACGGATAATACCTGCCCTCTTCATCTGCATACAGCTCAAGTCCGAGAGAGTTAAAAAAATCCACGGTGACATCCTTATTTCTACAGGCTTCATTGGTGATATTGCATCGACCGCCTCCCGTAGCCATAAGCTTGCGACCAAGGATCTTGTTTTTTTCCACTATACATGTTTTGAATCTTTCCGAAAGAGAAGCGGCAGCAGCCATGCCGGATGCTCCGCCTCCCAATATACAAATATCATACTTTTTCATCAATGTCTGCTCCAACAACTCCAGGGGCTTCTGCCGCAGCGTTCATATCAGCCTCCTGCTTTGCTTTCAGCCTTTCCGCCACTTTTTCCGGAGTCTCTTCTTCCGGTGTTATTTTCACTGCGGTCCTTTTTCTCTTATATATCTTGACATAGGATTTCTTTTCATGAGGCATGTGGATGCCGAGCTCTATAATATTTATTCCCTGCACCACCATGAACATTCCGAGCAGTATTACTGTGCTGAGCCATGTAACGAGCGGATTTATAAATCCGAACAGTCCTACTATGACTGCCAGTATGCCGGTAGCGGTAGTTGTTCTGAAATTTGTCAGCTTCTTTTCTTTGTTTATATGCGTTGCAGCCTCTATACGCAGTATTCCTGACACAAGCACCCACATACCGAATACCATCGGTATGGAAGTGTCCGCAACCAGCTGATTGCAGAGGACAAGTATACCCAAAAGCAAAGTTATCAGCGCATCGGCCAGTATCCAGCCGTTATTATCTCCTCTGTTGTTCAAACCTCTTCCTAAAAGATAGGCCGAAGTATGTATCAGTCCGTTTATAACCATTACGAGCCCCACGATAAACGCCATCGCAAGGAAAGTCTGTCCTGAATTAACAAAACAGAATACACCGGTCATAAACATCAATATGCCGCTTATTATCGTTAAAGTCCTCATGTAAAACTCCTTTTGCAAAGTAAATCGTAAATGTTACCAGATATCGTCGAATTCTTCTTCCTGAAATCTATCAGTTTCTTCTTTTTCACTGATCTTTACCTGTTCTTTCTCACAGTCATCCGTACTTCCTATGACCTTAGCTATAAAAACAGCTGCGCCTATTATCAATATAGTTTTCCTCAGATTGCTGTTAAGCTTTTCAAACATAAAACCCACCCTTTCTTTTTACAGCGTCCATTATAACATAAATATCAAAGTATTAAAAAGAAGATTCTGTGTTTATTTTTGTCCTCTCCTTATATATAATCTATATATGATTCAAAAAATAAATTCGCCTGAAAGGAGGCTTGATTTGGACAGGACTATACTGCACTGTGATATGAACGGTTTCTACGCTTCCGTCGAGCTGCTGGATCACCCGGAACTTCGCGGTACGCCTATGGCCGTATGCGGGAATCCGGAAAACCGGCACGGCATAATTCTCGCCAAAAACGAAATAGCGAAAAAATACGGAGTAACTACTGCCGAAACACTGTGGCAGGCGCGCAAAAAATGTCCCCCGCTCCAGGTCGTACCGCCTCATCATGAAAAGTACAGGCATTACAGTAAGCTCATAAATAAAATATATCTCGAATTTACCGATATGGTCGAACCTTTCAGCGTAGATGAATCCTGGCTCGATGTTACTGCCAGTCTCCGCCTTTTCGGAAGCGGCAAAGAAATTGCAGACAAAATAAGAGCAACGGTCAGAGAACGCCTCGGGCTCACACTTTCGGCAGGTGTATCATTCAATAAGATATTTGCAAAAATGGGCAGCGATTATAAAAAACCTGATGCTACTACAGTTATAAGCAGAGAAAATTTCAAAAATATACTATGGCCTATGGATATAAACTCCATGTTCTTCGTCGGAAGATCCACGGCCGAAAAACTGAAGACACGCGGCATAAATACCATAGGTCAGCTCGCTCTCTCCGACAGAAAAATGATAATATCGATTCTTGGAAAACAAGGCGGTCTCATTCACGATTATGCCAACGGCCTCGATGATACTCCCGTTTCAAGGTACGATGCGCGTGAGCCCGCAAAATCCATAGGCAATGGAATAACCTTCCGCAGGAATCTTTCAGGTACGGATGATATAAAAACAGCTGTTATAAGTCTGTCCGATACGGTGGCTACACGTCTGAGAAAACACAAAATGAAAGCTTTCGGTATTAAAGTCGATATAAAATCTCCATCTTTTAAGACCATTTCCCGTCAGCAGCAGCTTGATAACCCTACCAACCTTGCAGAAACCATAGCCGAAACATCCATGGAGATAATCGAAAAATCATGGCAGTTATCTTCCCCGATACGTATGATCACAATTACTGCCATAAATTTATGCGATGAAAATCAGGCTCTTCAGCTTTCGCTTTTTTCCAACGAGCAGGATTCTGAAAAAAACGAGAAAATCGAAAGAGCCATGGACGATATAAGAGAAAAGTTCGGTTCAAATTCAATTTCCTTCGGCAGGGTCCTCGGCAACGACATCGGTGTAGGTGACGATAAAAAATAAACGGTTTATCAGGCCAGCGTTTCGGCCAGATCATAAATACTCCTGTCAAATTCTCTTTTCATCTCAATAGCTTTTCTTAGATCATAGGAAATTATCTTCCCTGAAGATATGCCTACAGCACGGCTTTCCTCATCATCGTACAAAAGCTGCACAGCCTTTGCTGCCGTAAGGCTTGCAAGCATCCTGTCCTTCAATGTCGGTGTGCCTCCCCTTTGTATATATCCCGGTACTACAGCGCGCGTTTCTTTTCCTGTCTTTTCTTCTATGATCTTTGTCAATTCCTGAGTGCTTATATCTACGCCTTCCGCCTTTATGATTATGCTGTGCAGCTTTCCCGACTGCTGTCCTCTGAGTATCCTCCTGCATGTCCTGTTTATATCTATTTCAAGCTCAGGAACGAGAATATCATCCGCACCGCCGCCCAGGCCCGCATATACCGCGATATCTCCGCAGTTCCTGCCCATTACCTCTATCACCGTAGTCCTCTCATGAGCAGAGGATGTATCCCTGATATTTGAAACCAGCGACAGTATCGTATTTACAGCAGTATCAAACCCTATAGTATAGTCAGTATAAGCCAGATCATTATCTATAGTCCCCGGAACTCCCATTACCTTTATACCTCTGTCTGAAAGAGCCAGACCTCCTTTAAAAGAGCCGTCTCCTCCTATGACAACAAGTCCTTCGATCCCGAAAGTCTCCAGCATTTTAGCCGCATGCTCCTGACCTTCCTGTGTCCTGAATCTTTCACTTCTGGCTGTTCTCAGTATCGTCCCTCCTCTTTGAAGTATATCGCCTACAGAATGCCATTCCATTTTTCTGATATCTCCATCGAGCAGACCTTCATATCCCCGCTCTATCCCAAAGACTTCCATTCCCATAGAAAGACCTTTTCTTACAGCTGCTCTTATCGCCGCATTCATGCCGGGAGCATCTCCTCCGCTGGTAAGCACGCCGATCTTTTTCATGTTCATTCTCCTTTGTAATTTCCTTCACCAACTATACTTACTATCTTCATCCTGAAGTCCTCCGTCGGATCCACCCACAGATCCTGCTCTGTCCTGAATGATCCCCCTCCGGGCATATAAACTATCGCCTGATAATCTCCTTTATGCTGCTTCATTACATCCTTGATTTCGTTTAATGCATCCGTATCTTTCTTTCCGTCGGAAGGAAGCTTTATTTTTATTATTCCGGCGGGAGCATCAGCGCTTTGCTGTCTTTCCGCTCTGTTTTTCTTTTCTGTCCTGCGTTCCGATGATTCTGCTTCCTTAATATTTTTAAGGTCCACTATCCTTTCTGCCAGAAGCTTTGGTATCTCACCTTCTTTGAAATTTATCTTTCCGCTCACAGACACAATCGCATCTTCTCTTACAAGATTCCCGAATCTTTCATAAACATTTGGAAATACTATGACTTCCACGTTTCCGTAGAGATCTTCCATATCAACGAATGCCATCATTTTATTGTTCTTGGTAACGAGAGTCTTTTTAGAAGTTACTATTCCCGCCATAACTGCCTGCATTCCGTCTTTTATGAAACTGTGCTCTTCTCCGCGTTCTTCGCTGTCTAAAACTTCGGCAAGATCCTGAGCATTCACAGTCACAGTCCTCTTTATATCTTCTTCGTATTCTCTGAGAGGATGTCCTGTTATATACACTCCCAGCAGTTCTTTCTCCTGTGCCATGAGCATTTCCTTCTCGAAATTTTTGACATCAGGAAGTTCCTTGCCTGCACTGCTTTCCATCGCTTCTGCGTTGGTCTGAAAAAGAGACATCTGACCTTCGAGGTTCCTTCTTGCACTGGATTGAGCCGATTCTATCAGACCCTCGTACACTGCCGCAAGCGCTGCTCTGTTGCTGCTGAAACAGTCCATAGCGCCTGCCTTTATCAGACTTTCCACCGCTTTTTTATTTATCTTATGTATATCGAGATTTTCTATGAACTGAAATATATCAGAAGGTTTTCCCTTCGTCTCCCTTGCGTCTATGATAGCATCTATGACATTGTCACCGACATTTTTGACTCCTGAAAGTCCGAAGCGTATTTTCCCCTCTGACACTGAGAATTTTTTCATGCTCTCATTCACGTCAGGCGGGAGCACTTCTATACCCATCTCCTCACAGTTCCTCATGTACTTGGATATGGAGTTCACATCTCCAACGACGCTGGTCATAAGAGCTGCCATGAACTCGACCGGATAGTGCACCTTCAGATATCCTGTCTCATACGCCAGTACCGCATACGCGGCCGCATGAGATTTGTTGAAAGCATATTCTGCAAAGCTGACCATCTGATTGAATATTTCTTCTGCCGTTTCCTCCGGCACTCCGTTTCTTACACAGCCTGCAATTTCAACGTTTCCATTTTCATCCGTCTTTCCATGGATAAAATACTCTTTTTCTTCAAGCATAACATCCATTTTCTTTTTACTCATCGCACGTCTTACCAGGTCAGAGCGTCCGTAAGAATACCCACCCAGATCTCTTACTATCTGCATTACCTGCTCCTGATAAACGAGACATCCGTACGTTACAGATAAAATCGGCTCAAGGCTCTCATGCAGATACTCGATATTTCCCGGGTGCTTCTTATTATCTATATAATTCGGTATCGAAGCCATAGGTCCGGGTCTGTAAAGCGATATACCTGCGACTATATCTTCAAAGCAGTCAGGCTTGAGGTTTTTCATGAACTGCGTCATACCTCCGCTTTCAAGCTGAAAAACCCCCTGTGTATTCCCCTTTGATATCATCTCATATACTGCTTCGTCATCGTATTCCATGCTGGAAAAATCGATCTTTATGCCGTGATTTTTTTCTATAAGTTCAAGTGCATCCCTTATTATCGTGAGATTTCTCAATCCCAGAAAATCCATCTTCAAAAGGCCCAGCTCTTCTATCGTAGTCATATTGAACTGGGTAGACAGTCCTTTATCCGTAAGATACAGCGGTACGTATTCATCGATGCGTTCCTTCGATATAACCACTCCTGCCGCATGTGTAGAAGCGTGTCTCGGCATTCCCTCTATGGCATGCGCCATATCTATTACTTTTCTCGTCGTTTCATCGCTGTCGTACTTTTCTTTAAGCTCCGGACTCGTCTCAAGAGCTTTGTCTATAGTCATTTTCAAAGAAAACGGTATAGCCTTGGCTATGGCATCGGTTTCCGGATAACTTACGTTGAGCACCCGTCCTACATCTCTTACTGCCTGCTTGGCTTTCATCGTTCCAAAGGTTATTATCTGAGAAACTCTGTCTTCCCCGTATTTTTCCGTCACATAATCTATGACTTCTCCCCTTCGTTCATAGCAGAAATCTATATCTATATCCGGCATGCTTACACGTTCCGGATTTAAAAATCTTTCAAATATCAAACCGTTCTTTATAGGATCTATATCCGTTATCCTCAAAGTGTACGCCACTATGCTGCCTGCTGCCGAGCCTCTCCCCGGGCCCACCATGATGTTGTTTTTCTTTGCGTAGTTTATGAAATCCCACACTATGAGAAAATACTCTACATAACCCATGTTCTCTATCGTAGTAAGCTCGTATTCAAGACGCCCTTCCAGCTTTTTCTTTTCTTCCGGATCAACATCCCGATATCTGACTTCAAGTCCTTCACTGCAAAGTTTTCTCAGATATTCTTTATTGGAAAGTCCTCCGGGAGCCTTAAAATCAGGGAGATGAAGTTCTCCGAAGTTCAACGTCACATCACACTGCTCTGCTATCTTTACAGTATTGTCGCAGGCTTCAGGTATTCCGGAAAAGATCTTACGCATCTCATCTTCCGATTTGAGATAAAACTGGTCGTTTGCAAACCTCATCCTGTCTTCTTCATCGACAGTAGTTCCCATCTGTATGCACATTAGTACATCCTGTGCAACCGCATCTTCCTGTCTTACATAATGTACATCATTGGTAGCTGCAAAAGGTATTCCCGTTTCCTCGTGAAGCTGTTTCATATACGGCAATATCCTCATCTCCTCCTCCAGTCCCTGATCCTGAAGTTCGAGATAAAAATTGCCCTCTCCGAATATCCTGTTCATAGCCATTGCTTCTTTTTTGGCGCCGTCATAATCTCCGTTAAGCAGTCTGTGCTGCACCTCTCCGGCAAGACATGCCGAAAGAGCTATTATTCCTTCACTGTGCTCTTTCAGCACGTTTTTATCTATCCTCGGTTTATAATAAAAACCATGCCTGTATCCTTCGGATACTATCTTCATAAGATTTTTATATCCGGTATTGTTCTTTGCCAGCAGCACCAGATGTCCCATATGCTTGTCTTTATCAGCATCCTTATCGAACAAAGTTCTCGCAGCCGTGTATACTTCACATCCAAGTATGGGTTTTATCCCCTGTTTTTTACATGCTTTGTAAAAATCAACCACACCGAACATAACGCCATGATCTGTAATCGCAAGAGAATCCATCCCCAGCTCTTTGGCCCTGGCAACTATGTCATCTATTCTTGAAGCTCCATCGAGCAAACTGTATTCAGTATGTACGTGTAAGTGTGTAAACGCCATGTTTCTCCCCTTTTTTACGCTTTTACTTCATTTATTGATATTATACATTATCAAAAAGTTTTTGTATACCGAACAATTTTTCGCAGTATTTATTCAAAAAATGTATTTTTTATCTTCAAAAATAGTATTAAATAAAGTAGAATATAAAAGACTGAGGTGGAGAATATGAAAAAAACTATCATAATAATTTCAGCAGTAATTTTACTGATAATCGCAGCAATAGCCTTCATGACCGTATCCTATTCGGCCACGGAAGAATACAAAAGCAATACCCTTCCTGACAGTACTAACGTCAACGGCATAGATTGTTCCGGTCTCGATTATGAACAAGCTGATACTAAAATATCCCGGGAATGGAACAAACGCTACATAATCGTTACAGGAAGCCTTAACGAGAAACTATGCGAATTTACCGATTTCGGATGCACCTATGATATACGCGGCGAAATACAGGATCTGAAGAAAAACCATATGATCTCTGCTGCTCTCAATCATTATTTAAATACACCTTTCTCTGCGAATATTCCTATGATCGTATCCGACTACAGTCCCGAATTCAAGGAAAGAGTGCTTGCATCTGATTTTCTGAATAATGAAAATGCCACGGAGACTTCCGATGCATATGTGGATCTGAGTTCTCCCGATTTCCCTATAGTCCATGAAAAGATCGGCACCAAACCTGATGCTGAAAAGTTTTTCAAAGACGTAATAAATCATATACAGTCAGGTGAGCTTAACTTCATGTACGACAGCAAAGCGTACAGTATAGCTCCGAAAGTAACTGCCGATGATCCCGAACTTCTTGAATACAGGGAATTCTGTAAAAAATATCTGGATCAGAAAATAACATACCTGATGGGAGAGGAAACCTTTACAATTTCCGCTCAGCAGCTCAGCAGTCTTATGAAGTCAGATATGTCAGGAAAAGCGGACAGATCCGCTGTTGAAGAATATGTATCTTCTCTTGCAGAGGAATACGACAATGTAGGATCAAAGAGAAGCTTCACCACCATTTCAGGAAAAAATATCACCGTAGACGGCGGTACTTACGGATGGACCATAGACCAGGAAAAAGAGACGGAACAACTCACAAACGATATAAACTCACATAAAAATACAGAAAGAAAACCTGTATATTCATTTGAAAGCTACGGCGAGTACACAAAGACCATGGGAAGCACATATGTAGATGTTGATTTTACTCAGCAGAAAGTCCGTTTTTATGAAGATGGAACAGAGAAATTTTCATGCAGCGTCGTGACAGGCAACAGGGCGAGAGGAGACTCTACTCCTGATGGAACTTATTATATACTCAACAGGCTCGAAAACGTTATCATGAGAGGAGATAATGATGATGGAACAAGATATGAAGAGCCTGCCAATTACTGGATGGGCGTGACATGGAACGGTATAGGACTTCACGATTCAAGCTGGAGAACAGAATTCGGAGGCAATATATGGAAAACCAACGGAAGCCACGGATGTATAAATATGCCTAAAAACAAGATACCGCAACTTTTCAATATGGTGGAAGTAGGTATGCCGGTAGTCATGCATTACTAAATTCACTTTGAGCTATACAAAAAGGAGATGCCGCACAATAATTATGCAGATCACTGTGCAGCATCTCCTTTTAAATTATGTTTGTTACTCTGCTGAGCGAGTTTCGTTGCCATAATATACATACATATTTTTTATACCATATATATCGAATATTCTTATATCGTTATTGGAATACTCCTGCAGTATGATGTAATTTATACCTACTCCGATGAGATATCCGTCATACTCCTGCAAAGTATTCGAGCCCACCAGCTGTTCGACTCTGACGAATTTCCCTATCTGCGTCCTGTATATACCGTTCAAATACTGTATAGCATTGTAATCAAGTATCTCACTGTACTCTTCCGGAAGCAGAGGATTGGCCGGAACTTTAAACTTCGGACTGTTGGGAATTACCATAGGATACATTTGATAGGAGCCTGCCGAAGCTCCTCCGACATTAACAGTAGCTCCCACACTGCCCGGGAGCAGCTGCGAATCAACACCAAGAGCTTCAGCCGGTATATCCCCTTCAGCGGCATTCGACTCTCTTTCCATAACGTCGCTTCCTGAAAGCACCTGTGTCATATCAGTCTTATTTATCATATTAGCTTCACTTTCCTGCATTGCCATACAAATCCACCTTTCTTTTTTTACGTTGATGCGTAATACACAGTAGGAATATAAAAGCAATGATCCCCTATTCTGTTGTGTATGACACCCACTCTTGTCGGAAAATAAGTCGGGCATACTTCGCTGTACGGATTGAAGAAGAACAGAGAATTATCCACTCCCGCAAGTATTCCTCCTGAAAGCGCCCAGTCTGCAATATCATAGTGTTCATCGAGGGGTGTCATGTTGTATACGTTCTGAGGATTATAGTACCCTCCTACATTTGTCTTCATACACGTAAACTGACACGTCTGCTCTATCACACTCCTCACATCTCCTCCTCTGTTCACCCTGGAAAATTCTCCGTAGGTGATGTTTGCTCTGTTCATTACTACAGTAGCAACACCCTGCATACCGTCATATCCCTCTCCGCCGGCTTCACACTGTATAAGTCTTGCAAAGAGTTCTCTCGTATCCATTGCTTTCTTCCCACCTTTCGATTACTGCTAAATTATTATATGGCGGAAATCATTTTTTTGTTCTGAAAATCAGTTTCTTAAGTTTGCCCCAGTCCCACGGTATCATAGGATAAAGATATGATGTTCCTACTATCGTCCTCGTTGCTGCCATTACCGCCATGGAGATCACAAAAGCTATGAGGACTCCCGCCCATCCGATCACATGAGCACTTATCAGCATAAGCACTCTTACGAATTTTATACCAAATCCCAGCTCTATGCTCGGTTGTGTAAAACTTGCCAGAGCTACTACTGCCATACACAGTATCGTCTGAGGTATGAACCACCCTGAAGATATTGAAAACTCCCCGAGTATCAGCGCCCCTATGACCGATAAGGACATCCCCAAGGATTCAGGAGTGTTAAGAGAAGCAAGCTTCAATCCATCTATTGCGATCTCAAGCAGTATGAACTGCCAGAAGATACTTATTGCAAAATCCTCTTCACTTATAAAAAATTTCAAGCCTTCGTGAACAGGTATGTCCCCTTCAGCAAAAAGTAGATATACAGGTGTGGCAAACAGTATAACGAATATGTTGGCTATCCTCAGAAATCTCAGGTAATTCCCTGTAAGCACAGGGAAATAATAATCGTCTATATCCTGAAAAAAATCAAATATTCCTGCCGGCAGAAGTATGGCCGTAGGAGAATTATCAACTATTACAGCGATCTTTCCCTCTTCAACATGAGCGGATACCACATCAGGTCTTTGGGTATATCTGACTTTTGGGAAAGGATTGCACCTGCTCAGTTTCTTTCCCGACAGAGATTCAACGAGAGTTTGCTCAGTTACAGTCAGACCTTTCACCTTTATATTCTTAAGGCTTTCATCTAATTTCTCCACCATTTTGGGATCTGCGCTGCCCTTCATATACACCATCGACACATCTGATTTACTTACATCTCCCACAGAATATATTTTAAAGATCAGATGATTGTCCCTTATCCTCCTGCGTATAAGGGCTATATTTGTCATCATAGATTCAACAAACCCATCCTTTGCTCCCCTCAGAGTCTTTTCTTTAGAAGGCTCTCCGACACTTCTGAGGGGATAGCTTCTGCAGTCTATGATGATTATCCCCTCATATCCTGAAATGAACAGCAGTACCAATCCAGAATAAAGATGTCTTACCGCAATGTCCATATCATATACTACCAGACAGTCCAGAAACGGCAGATTGTACTTTATGAAATCTTCTGCACTGTCCGCTTTATCCACCTGAGCTTTTTTTAAAGAGAACAGACTGAATATTACTCTCTGCATCATGCTGCCGTTCACAAGACAGTCTGCAAAAAACATCGTGCCGTCCCGCCCGCCGATATTAAGTTTCCTCTCGAGCAGATCAAAACTTTCTCCGACAGGCACCTTGCTTTTTAAATCAAAAATCAATTCATTATATCTATCCATTAAAAAACCTCGCATATTTTTATTATTAGTTTTAACTGAAACCAATAATATATGCGAGGTTTGAGATCCCTTCTCCTGGACGGGCAGTATTACTTCCTTTTCTTTTTCTTTCCTGACTGTCCTTTTCTCACAGGGGTCCTGTTCTTTTCTTCACGCTGAGCGGCTCGTTCCGCTCTTTTATCGCGTCCGAGAAATTTGAAGACCTGAAACACTATGTATACCAGCGCAAGCCCTATACATATCATTATAGTCGTTCTGTCATCCTCTGCCATGCCAAATACTTTGGCAAAGAAAAGTCCCCCTATTATAAACACCCAGAAATAAAGGATTTTTCCGATTATACCATTGCCCATAAAGTATCTCCTTTTTATTTAAGCTTTGCTATAAGCTCTCCAGCTTTGACCTGCTGTCCTTCTTTTACATATATCTTATCAACAGTACCCTTCAGCGGTGCCAGTATATTAGTCTCCATCTTCATCGCCTCTATTACCGCTATAGGCTGTTTTTCCTCAACTTCATCGCCTTCGGAGATGAGTACTTTGAGAATATTGCCCGGTATATTCGCACCTATTTCATGCGGATCTTCAGCATCAGCATAGACTATCTGCGAAGCAGATGACGCTATGGTCGCCGCCTGATCTTTTATCTTTACAGCGCTTCTGTTGCCGTTGACTTCGAATACCATGTTCCTGAAGCCTTCTTCATCAGCTTCTCTTACATCCGAAAGTCTTACTACCAGCTCTTTTCCCTCAGCGATCTTGACTTCGCAAGTCTCGCCTTCCGAAAGTCCATGGAAGAAGATATCACTTCCCATAAGTCTGAAGTTGCCTTCTTTGTCAAGGCTCTTGAGATAATCTTCAAATACCTTCGGATAAAGAGCATAGCTGAGTGCTTCTTTTTCCGTACCTTCCAGTCCGTGTTCTTCCTTAAGCGTTTTCTTGATAGCATCAAAGTCTTCATCAGGCAGAAGCTCTCCAGGTCTGCATGTTATAGGCTCTTTTCCGTGAAGCACCAGCTTCTGGAGCTTTTCAGGGAATCCTCCTTCAGGCTGTCCCATCATACCTTCAAAATAAGATACTATGGAATCAGGGAAATCTATATCCTTAGCCTTCTCGTATATGTTTTCAGAAGTCAGATCATTCTGCACCATGAATATTGCCATATCGCCGACTGCCTTTGAAGACGGCGTTACTTTTACAATATCACCGAGCATTTCATTTACGGTCTTATACATTTCCTTCACATCGTTGAATTTATGTCCAAGTCCGAAACTTTCCACCTGTGACTTGAGATTTGAATACTGTCCTCCCGGCATTTCATACTTGTATATTTCAGCTGATCCGGTAAGCATATCGGATTCAAATTCAGAATATACAGGTCTTACAGCAGCCCAGTAATCGGATATCTGCTGTATTCCGTCAGGATCTATTCCTGTATCTCTTTCAGTGCTTTCCATAGCTGCTACTATAGAGTTGAGAGCAGGCTGACTCGTAAGTCCCGACATGCTGTTGAATGCAGCGTCCACTATATCAACACCGGAATTTGCCGCCATCATCAGCGTTGCAACTCCGTTGCCGCTGGTATCATGTGTATGCAGATGTACAGGTATTGATATCTCATTTTTAAGCGCTTCTATGAGCTTCTTAGCTGCCATAGGCTTTAAAAGACCGGACATATCCTTGATGCCGAGTATATGAGCACCTCTCTTTTCCAGCTCCTTAGCCATCTTTACATAATATGCAAGATTGTACTTTTCTCTGCTTTCATCAAGTATGTCGCCTGTGTAGCAGATGCATGCCTCAGCTATCTTGCCCTGATTGAGAGTTTCATCAAGGGCCACTTCCATGCCCTGTATCCAGTTGAGGGAATCGAAGATCCTGAATACATCTATACCTGACTTGGCTGATTCTTTCACGAATCTTCTGATCACGTTGTCAGGATAGTTCTTATATCCTACCGCATTCGCCCCTCTTATCAGCATCTGAAACATTATATTAGGAATTTTAGCCCTCAGTGTTTCAAGTCTTTCCCACGGAGATTCCTTAAGGAACCTGTACGCCGTATCGAAAGTTGCTCCACCCCACATTTCAAGGGAAAACAGATCCTTTGCATAGAGAGCCGTAGCAGGAGCTATCTTTTCCATGTCCACAGTTCTTACACGCGTTGCCATGAGGGACTGCTGAGCATCTCTCATAGTCGTATCTGTTATAAGAAGTTTTTTCTGTTCTTTTACCCATTTTACAACGCCCTCAGGTCCTTTCTCGTCAAGGATCTGTTTAGTTCCGGACAGCTTAGCCGTTTCTTCCGGCTTTATGCGAGGAAATACAGGTACGTCAAACTGCGGCTTCACACCTCTGTTTCCGTTCACGTATTTATTGCCGAGGAAGGTGAGGAGCTTCAGCTCCTTGTCCTCTCTTACCGTTATATTCATGAGTTCCGGATTGTCTGCGATAAATCCGGTATCGCACTTACCTTCTTTAAAGGTAGGATGGTTGAGTACATTGAGCAGGAAGGATCTGTTGGTCTTTACACCTGAAATCTTCATTTCCTTCAAAGCCCTCTTTGCCTTGTTCGTCGCGTCTGAAAAGCTCCTTGCCCATGCAGTTACCTTTACAAGCAGGCTGTCATAATAAGGTGATATGGTCGAATTTACCGAAGCATTGCCCGCATCCAGTCTTATACCATATCCGCCGGAACTTGTATACTTTGTGATAACACCGGTATCCGGAGCAAATCCGTTTATAGGATCTTCCGTAGTAAGCCTGCACTGTATCGCATATCCCCTCGGTTTGATATCATCCTGACCCTTTATATTTACTTCTTCAGAATCGAGGCTGTAGCCTTCAGCTATCATTATCTGAGACTGCACTATATCTATACCTGTAGTCATTTCCGTAACTGTATGCTCTACCTGTATCCTTGGATTCATCTCTATAAAATAATGATTGCCGCTGTGGTCTACGAGAAATTCCACCGTACCTGCACTTCTGTAGTTTACTGCTTTCGCAATCTTTATAGCATCACTGCATATGCTCTGTCTCTGCTCTTCCGTAAGGCAGAGGGCAGGTGTGAATTCCACCACCTTCTGATGTCTTCTCTGTATGGAGCAGTCACGCTCATATAAATGTACAATATTGCCGTAATTGTCTCCAAGAATCTGAACTTCTATATGTTTAGGCTTTTCAAGATATTTTTCTATAAATATATCATCTATGCCGAAAGCTTTCTTTGCCTCGCTTTTAGCGCTTCTGAACTGTTCCGGAAGCTCCTTCTTAGTTCTTACTATCCTCATTCCTCTGCCGCCGCCGCCGGCTGCAGCTTTGAGCATTACAGGGTATCCGCACTCATCTGCGAATTTGAGAGCAACTTCCTCCGATGGGATCGTTTCGGTTATACCGGGGATCGTAGGCACACCTACGCTGTTTGCTACAATTTTTGATTTGACCTTATCTCCCATGCTGTCCATCATCTTATAGTTCGGTCCTATGAATACAATGCCCTCATCTTCGCAAGCCCTGGCAAATTCTACATTTTCAGACAAAAATCCATATCCCGGATGTATAGCATCCACACCTTTTGCCTTGGCAAGCTCTATTATCTCATCTATAGCAAGGTACGCATCTACCGGTGATTTTCCCTTTCCTACCTGATACGATTCATCTGCCTTTGTCCTGAACAATGTATTTTTATCTTCTTCCGAATATATCGCTACACTTCTTATTCCAAGTTCTTTACAGGCTCTGAATATTCTTATAGCTATTTCGCCTCTGTTGGCGACTAAAACTCGTTTAAATTTCTTTTCACGTTCCATATCCCGAGTCTCCTTTCTGTATGCATTATTATTATATTTTATCATTATTTATAAAATATTTCCACTTCTATTTTGCAGCACCATCTGTCTTTATATGGACATCCATCTGCGGATAAGGTATCTGTATACCGTTTTCGTCAAAAGCAGTTTTTATCTTCTCCTCCAGATAATACTTCACATCCCAGTAATCATCAGTATCGCACCATACCTTAAGATCCATCTCCACTGCATTATTGCCATGATTGGCCACACCTATAAGAGGCTCCGGATCTTTAAGTATAAGCTTATTGCCGTCGCATACTTCTCTCATTATCTTCTTCACATTTCCTATGTTGTCATGATAGCCTATGCCAAAAGTGCAGTCCACACGTCTCCTGCTTTCTTTGCTGTGATTTACAAGTATGGATGTGTTGACTATTCCGTTTGGTATAGTTATGGTCTTGTTGTCATATGTCTTCAGCGTCGTAAGAAACAGATCTATATCCTGTACCTGTCCCGATACATCTCCTATATCTATCAGATCATCCTTCCCGAAAGGCTTGGTGATGATTATCATGACGCCTCCTGCTATATTCGCGAGACTGTCTTTGAGCGCAAGCGCTATAGCAGCGCCGGCAGCTCCAACTACAGCTATTATAGTGTGTATCTGTATGCCTAAAGCACCGAGACACATAGTTGCTATGATGATTATCGCCGCTACTCTTATGACATTTCTTACAAACGTATAAAGTATCGGATCCGCGGTGCTTTTCTTCAAAGCTTTATCGGTTATTTTCAGTATTATTTTTGTCACGGCAAATCCGCACGCGATCATAAGCACTATTGCAAGGAGTGTCATCCCGTATGAATATAATTTTTCCGAAGAAATTATATTTTCAACCGTAGTCCCGTCTATCTCGATATTTTCCATCCCGATATCTCCTTAATTAAGACCCTGTACTGTTTTTATTCATTTGCTTCTCTGACTTTTTTGCCGCTTCGTCTTCTCTCAAGCTCTTTCAGCAGCTTCTTTCTCAGCCTGATGTCATCAGGAACTATCTCTACCAGCTCATCATCATCGATGAATTCCAGCGCTTCTTCGAGTGTAAACGTTCTGGCAGGAGCCAGCTTGATATTCTCATCACTTCCCGCGGCTCTCATATTGCTCGCTTTTTTTGCCTTGCAAGGATTTACGACCATATCATCGCTCCTGGCATTCATTCCTATTATCATACCTTCATATACCTTAGTTCCGGGCTCAATAAACATTTGAACTCTTTCACTGATATTGAATATCGCATAAGGTGTGGCCACTCCCTCTTCCTGTGCGATAGCCACTCCATTGGTCCTGCCGGGGATATCGCCCATATAATCTTCAAAGCCGAAAAATCTTCTGACCATGGTGCCCTCACCCCTTGTATCGTTTATGAATTCGCTCCTGTATCCTAAAAGTCCTCTTGTAGGCACGTGATATTCAAGCCGCGTAAAACCGTTTTCACTCTTCATTTCTCTCATCATGCCCTTCCTCAAGTTGAGCTTTGATATCACCGTTCCCGAATACTCATCCGGAACTGAAAGCACTACTTCTTCAACAGGTTCCTGTATCTGATTTTTATCACCGCGCCTCATTATTACCTCAGGTTTGGATACCGCCAGCTCATATCCTTCCCTTCTCATATTCTCAATAAGTATGGAAAGATGCAGTTCTCCTCTTCCCGAAACCTTAAAGCTGTCGGTAGAATCTGTCTCTTCAACCTTCAATCCTACGTTTACTTCCAGCTCTTTATTCAATCTTTCTCTTATATGCCTCGATGTGACATACTTTCCGACTTTTCCTGCAAACGGCGATTTATTTACCATAAAATACATGGAAAGCGTAGGCTCTTCTATATGGATCATTTCAAGAGGCTCCGGTCTTTCAACATCGCACACCGTTTCTCCTATGGAAATATCAGCTATCCCGGAGATCACAACGATATCTCCTGCTTCTGCCTGCTCTACTGATACTCTTTTGAGTCCTCTGTATACGAACACCTGATTTATCTTTCTCTGCTCTATATTGCCGTCTCCTTTTGCCACAGCAACTGTGCTTCCGGCTTTTATCACACCTTTCGTGATCCTGCCTATACCGAGTCTTCCAATATAATCATCGTATGCCAGCGCTGATATCTGAAGCTGAAGCGGCTCGTCATTCAGATCAGGATAAGGCTCTGTATGATTTATTATCGTATCAAAGAGAGGAGTGATATCCAGTCCGTTCATTCCTTTTGCATTTTTCTTTATCTTCTCTTCCCCTGCCCCTATATTTATTTCTTTCACATCATCGGGGTCATATACAGCTATCCCCTGTCTTGCTATACCATAGAGTATAGGAAAATCCAGCTGCTCATCGTTGGCCTCAAGATCCATGAACAGCTCATAGACTTCATCTACCACCTCATCTATGCGAGCATCCTTTTTATCTATTTTATTTATCAGAAGAATAGGATTTATCCCCTGTTCCAATGATTTTTTCAGCACGAATCTCGTCTGGGGCATAGGGCCTTCGCTGGAATCGACCAGCAGGATCACAGTATCTACGGTTTTTATTATTCTCTCTACTTCAGATGAAAAATCCGCATGTCCAGGTGTATCGACTATGTTTATCTTTACATCTCCATGCATAACGGAACAGTTTTTTGAATATATAGTTATTCCTCTTTCTCTCTCTATGTCATCGCTGTCCATAATACAGTCAACGACCTGCTCATTTTCCCTGAATACTCCGCTCTGATTCAAAAAAGCATCTACCAATGTAGATTTACCTGCATCTACATGAGCTATAACCGCTATATTTATTATCTTCTGTTTTTCAGCCATTTTATCTACCGCCTTCTGTCGTTTTGCCATATTTTGTAAATCAATGTTGTCCAATCACGATATTATATCATAAATCAATGTATTCTTTATGTCAAAAATTAAATCATCATCATATCATAAATCAAAAAAGGAGTTTTTATGCCTAATCTGTTTTTAAGTCCTTCCGTTCAGGAATACAATCCATACGTCAATGGTCTGGGCAGTGAAGAATACTATATGAATCTCATTGCCGACGCCATGGAGCCCTATCTCGTATCGTCAGGGATCTCTTTTACACGAAATGATCCGAATGATACACTCACCCAGGTTATCGCTCTTTCAAATGCCGGAAACTACGATTTTCATCTTGCACTTCACTCCAACGCATCTCCTGCTGATCTATCCGGCACGCTACGCGGCTCTGATATATATTACTATGCTTCAAGTCCCCAGGGAAGACGCGCCGCTGAGATCTTCAAAGAAAACCTTAAAGCCATCTATCCCTATCCCGATAATGTGGAAACCATAGCAAATACCACTCTGGCCGAGCTGCGCCTGACTGACGCGCCCGCAAACCTTATAGAACTCGCCTATCACGATAATGTGCAGGATGCTGCCTGGATAGTAAATAACATAAACACCATAGCACGAACTCTCGTCATAGCGCTCTGTGAATATTTCGGTATACCGTTCTCCGAGTCCATTTAGGATTCAATCTACCGCAGTTTTGATTTGTTTTTCAAAGAATATACGATATAATTATAAAAGCATTGCATACAAATTGCGATCATACAAATACACAAGGATATCAAAGGTAACATCATGGAAACATTAACTCAGATACTTTCATCTGCCATAGAAAGTGAAAAACTCAACAAAATAATATTCTCCGGGAAAAGGAAAAAATCCATCGAATACAGCAAGGTGACAGTACGCCCGATAACCTTAAAGGGCGAATATATGTACCAGGCAGAATATCATTTCGACAAGAAAGTCACTCACAAAAATATCCCCTATTACGAGACAGTCGACTTCGCCCTCGATGCGATAAATACCGATTTCAAACAGATCAACATACTTACGGAAGAAGAAGACATACAGATCCTTGCTTCAAAACCCGATAAACCAAAGGTCATACGCAGAAAAAACGACAAACCGAGGACTCGCGGCGATCTTTCTCACGACAGGAAAAAGCACTATCTCATAAAAGATAACGAGCCGTGTGATTTCCTGATACATCTGGGCGTTATGTCGCCAGAGGGAAAAGTTGTGAAAAAACACTATTCAAAATTCCGCCAGATAAACAGATTTCTTGAAATTGCCGATGCCTGTTTCGATGAGCTCCCCAAAAATGGGACTGTCAGGATAGTCGATTTCGGATGCGGAAAAAGCTATCTTACCTTCGCGCTGTATCACTATCTTAAGATCATAAGGGGACGCAATGTTAAAATCACAGGACTCGATCTGAAAGAAGATGTCATCGATTTCTGCAACAAAACAGCTAAAGAGCTGGGATACGACGGCCTTGATTTCATAACCGGGGATATCGCAGATTACGATACGGATAAAGCCGACATGGTCGTGACGCTGCATGCATGTGATACTGCAACCGATTTTGCACTTATAAACGCCGTAAGATGGGATACGCGCGTAATCCTTTCGGTACCATGCTGTCAGCATGAACTTTTTTCTCAGATAAAAAATTCGATAAATGAACCTATGCTCAAACACGGCATAATAAAAGATAAATTTACCGAGCTGCTTACCGATTCTTTAAGAGGACTAAGACTGGAATCCTGCGGATATAGAGTAAATATGATGGAGTTCACATCCCTCGAACATACATCGAAGAACATAATGATAAAAGCTGTGCGTGCAGAAAACCCTAATACCGATTCCATGCAGAGAGCATTAAAAGAATATGAAGAAATCAAATCATTCTACAGCGTGCACCCTACGATAGATATGCTTGAGCCTGCATTCCTGCACAGACGTTAAAAACTTTTTGCTCAAAAGCTTTATACTCCCATTATCAATGGTACGAAAACCGATGTGAATATGCAGATTATGAATCCGCTTACAAATCCGTACACCACCGTATCTTCCCTGCACGAACGTTCAACTATCGGCATACATACATCCATCGTGCCTATACCGGGAATTCCTATTGATTCAAGATAACCGATTTTTTTCGACAATATGGGAATAAAGATTATTCCCATGGTTTCTCTTATCACATTATGCATAAAAGAAACAGCAGACGCGACGGCATACTGTGCACCGGCAGCCGATATCACCGCAGGAGCGTACGAATACCATCCAAAACCTGCACATATCGCCATTCCCTCTTTTACGGAAAAGCCGAAAATCAAAGTTGCCGCGCCTCCAAAAATAAAGGTTCCTGCGATTATCGCGACCGGAAAGACGAGAACACGTCCCCCGGCTTTTTTTATATTTTCCACAACAGTTCCCGACAGTCCCATATCAAATCCTATTATCGCTATCAGTATGCATAAAAACACTGTAAGGGCTGTTCCTATAAATCCGCTGAAACTATCTAAAATATTCGGCATCCTGTCAGCAACGACAAACTTTCCTATTACCACTCCCGCCGCTACCAGCAGTATTATAGTCACTGTACTTTTTATATCGACAGAGCTTTTTTCCTGCTCTTGCTGCACTTTTATGTCTGTATCCTGTTCCCCTTCTCTTTCGCCTTTTCCCAGGACATTGCCGTATTTATCCATTTTCATCTTTTTCCTTGCGGAGAATATAAACAGCATGCTTCCGAATACCGAAAGAACCGTTATGACAAGCGCCTGTAATCCTATTATACCGAGACTTGAGGTCACCTGCTCGTTTATTCCCATATTAAGGCCCATAACAAAAACAAGCACATATATGGCAGCCATCATTGCCTTTCCCATAAAAGACATCTTGTCAGAAAAACGTCTGAGCCTTGATGCGATCAGGTAAAAGCCTATCAAAATACCCCAGTAGACAAATATCATCCCCATGCGTAAAATTCCTCCGGCAAAACATTTTACTTATTTCGTTTTTAAGTATATACTAATCATACATAAAAAGCAAAGTATGTAATAATCTGGCATACAATAACATTTCTGAAAGGATCATCCAATGGAATTCAACAAAGGTTTGAGAGACGGCATACCAATTGCTCTGGGATACTTCTCCGTATCCATTGCATTCGGTCTTCTGGCTGCGGACAGCGGCTGCACAGCTCTTGAAACTCTTCTTATATCATTCACTAATCTTACATCAGCGGGGCAATTCGCCGGCATCACTGTCATTGCCAGCGCCGGAACCTACATGGAAATGGCGCTGACCCAGTTTGTTATAAACTCCCGCTATGCGCTTATGGGCATATCTCTCTCTCAAAAAGTCGAAGACAAATTCAGGGGGGTTTGGCGACTTATTCTCGGTTTTGCCATAACCGACGAGATTTTTGCTGTAGCCATAGGCCGCGACGAGGAGATAACGAGAGAATATTTCGCAGGACTCGCATCCCTGCCCATCTTCGGATGGTCTCTTGGTACGTTATGCGGATCAGTCCTCGGCAGCATACTCCCGCAGATAATAACGGGAGCGCTCGGCATCGCTCTTTACGGTATGTTCATAGCAGTAGTAGCTCCAAAAGCAAAGGAAAGCTTCCGCGTGCTGGCTGTTGTTCTCATAGCTGTTGCCGTAAGTTCGATCATATATTATACCCCGGTGCTTTCAGATATCTCATCCGGATTCGCTATAATAATCAGCGCCTGCGCCGCGGCTTTCATCGGCGCTGTTTTCTTCCCTGTAAAGGAGGTGGATTGAAATGGATTTTATGAAATTTCTCCCATATCTGATAGTAATGGCAGGTGTAACGTATTTGATAAGAGCCGTTCCTTTTGTCCTTGTAAATAAAAAAATAGAGAACCGATTTTTAAATTCGTTTCTCTATTACATACCTTATACAGTTCTCGCTGCAATGACATTTCCTGCCATACTTTATGCCACTGACAGCATGATATCAGCCGTCGCAGGTCTTGCCGCAGCAATCGTTATCGCATTGAAAGGCAAAAGCCTTATAATCGTTGCCGCGGGTGCATGCGGCTCGGTATTCATCGTGGAGATCTTTCATATGTTCCTCACATGATGTTCCTCGTTTATTCAGGAATGCTCCAGTCCACAGGCTCCTGCCCTGTGGATTCAAGAAATTCATTTGTGCGTGAAAAATACTTTCCGCCGAAAAATCCTCCATGTGCCGAAAGAGGACTTGGATGCACGCTTTTTATGATGCAGTGCTGTTTTCCTGTTATAAATTTTTCTTTTGCCTTTGCATTTCCGCCCCACAGTATGAACACCATGGGCTTTTCACGCTCGTTCAAAAGCTCTATTATCCTGTCTGTAAGTATCTCCCATCCTTTCCCTTTGTGGGAATTCGCCTGACCTTCTCTCACAGTCAGCACTGTATTCAAAAGAAGCACTCCGTTTTTTGCCCAGTTTTCCAGACATCCGTGAGACGGCTGTTTTATCCCGAGATCACTCTCAAGCTCTTTGAATATATTTATAAGCGACGGCGGTTTGGCAACTCCTTTCTTTACCGAAAAGCAAAGCCCATGAGCCTGCCCCGGCTGATGATATGGGTCCTGCCCCAGTATTACCGCCTTTACGTTTTCATAAGGAGTAAATTTGAGCGCATTAAATATATCGTACATATCGGGATATATGCGTCTCGAAAAATACTCCTTCTTCAAAAACTCTCTGAGCTTCAGATAATAATCTTTATCAAATTCTCCTTTGAGGACATCGTCCCAGCTGTTTCCTATATTAACCATGAATTTATTATACGAAGTTTTTTAAAAAAAAACAAGTTCATGATCTATATATATATTCTCCAAACTAATAATTTTGACATTTATCTCAAAGTCACACAATGTGATATAATAGCAGTATCAAAGATTATAAAAGAGGAAAAAATGAAAGCAACAACCGAAATATACATCTCGCCTCTGGCGTGCAGCTCTTTGAAAACATTCCTGTACAGCCACGGCTTCAAGGTAAACTTTATAAAGAAAGGTCTCTCGGAAGTATACGACGCAATATCTACTCATGCCGATATACACATGTGTCAGCTCGGCCTTTGGGAAAACTCAGATATTTTCTTCGGAAATACAGAAAAATTAAAAAAGGATTACCCGGGAAATATACTTTACAACGCCGTATGCACCGGGAAATACTTTATACATAACCTCAAATATACATCGTCAGAGCTTCTCGACGCCGCAAAATCACATTTTCCGCAGATAAGCGAAATAAACGTACCTCAAGGCTACAGCAGATGCAGCTGCCTGCCTGTGGATGACAGATCATTTATAACCTCAGACAAAGGTATCGCCAAAGCTCTCGAAAAATTTGATACAGATGTCCTTCTCATCAGTCCAGGACATATCAGCCTGCCCGGATTCAATTACGGTTTTATAGGCGGATGTGCCGGAAATATTATTGCAGAAGGCAGACGCACCATCGTGTTTAACGGCGATATCTCTGCTCATCCTGATTTCAATATCATATCCGAATTCATCAGAAAACGGGATACAGATATCCTTTTTTTCAAGGATCATATCCTTGAAGATATAGGAAGCATACTTGTAAAATAGCACCCTCTTTTACAAATCATACACACTTTCCTGACTTTTGACCGGAATAAACACTGTAACGGAAAATCTGCTGTCATCGCATTTGATTTCAGCAGTGCCGTTCATAGCGGAAACCATATCTCTGATTATTCCCATCCCGTATCTGTGAAGTTTAGTATCCTTCTTTGTCGTTTTAAAATCCCCTTCCGATCCTGCAGGCTCCGCGGAAATATTGTTTTCTATGAAATAACTGAAACTGCTGTCTGTATAGCGTCCTTTAACGGTCACTTTCCTCCGTCCGCTGTCCTCTATCCTGCAGCTTCCTTCTATGGCATTGTCCAAAGTATTGGCTATCACCGCACAAAGCCTTACAATATCTATACCCGGATCCCCGGGAAGTTCCACCATGAAATCACATTCTATGTTTTTTTCTGACGCTGTCCGGTATTTTGCATTGAGCAGGGCATTAACTGTTTCATTTTCACAAAAACGCTTCAGAGAGCTGGAAAACTCCTTTAAAAGTCCTGACAGATATTCTTCTGTCTGTTTTTTCTCATCATGCTTTACGAGACTCTGTATTATACTCAGATGATTTTTCATATCATGTCTCAAAGCATATATCTCATTTCTCTCCCGTTTCAGATCCGCATAATATGACTACTGCGTCCGCATAATATCCGCTTCCATCGATATCCGGACACTTCGTGCAATAAAAGAGCATATATAGCATATACCCATATTCGTAAGTATACAGGCGATACATGCCGGCCATATGATATATGTCCCGGGCTCGTCCACCTGAAATATCAAAGTGATTATGCCAAAAAATGAAGCCAGACTTACGATTGATATCATTGCCCAGACATTCCATGGCAAATTCATTTCATCCGGCTTAAGCCATTTTCCGACAAGTCTGTGTATAAAAATAAGAAAAGGAATCTTAAATGCAGCCAAAAAAGCGATCATTGCATTTTCCCAAAACACAGGCATATCTCTGCCGAAAACGTATACCCATACAATATATCCGGCATTATAGTCAAGATAATAAAACGACATCCACACCGGATAAAGTATAAGCACTACGGCAGTTTTCACGATAAACCTGTCCGTAAAAAACAACAATACAGACAAATACAGAAAGACGAATATACCTAAGGTCGCCGTAGTTTCCCCCGGAAGCACTACAGGATAGGATAAAATAAACAGAACAATAAAGAAAAAGACACGCACAGCTCTGCTGTTCCTTAAGGAAAGACAATCCCTGAATATCCCATAAATTATACAGGAACAGATAAAAGGAAGTATAAGATTCCCAAAGCACTCTAAAAATAACAACCGCATCTCCCTCCCAAATACTCTATAGCCTTCTATTCGAGCATATATCTGGCATAAGCTATTGAAAAAGCCTGCTTATATGATCTGCTTACAGGCAGCTCTCTTCCTCCTGCCGTCACGCTTGCTGCTCCGATCGATTCGATGTATTTCATATTTATGATATATCTGTTGTGGATACGCACAAAACACGCAGGCAGCTCTTCCTGAAGATCTCCCAGCTTCCCGTAAAAAGAGTTTTCTTCATCAGACGTCACTACATATATCCTATGCCGTTCACTGAAAAAATACAATATAGAATCAAAGGATATACGCATACTCCCGCTGCGGTTGTCGAGAAAAAAGAAAGATTCCTTCGTAAGATCCAGCGTCTGGATGGCATTATGAAACGAATTGATTATTTTTTCCTTTTCATAAGGTTTTAAAATATAATCCAGCGCCCTTACCTCGTATCCCTGAAATACAAATTCAGGATAGACCGTAACGAAAATGATCACTGCCGACGGATCGATACGCCTTATCTGCCTCGCCATATCCACCCCGTTTGCATTATCCAGCTTTATATCCAGATACAGTATTTTCTGTCCCTGTATCCTTTCATATTCTCTTAAAACCTCTTCACCAGATGAATATTCCGCTATTCTATAGGAAATCCCCATAAGACCGAGTTCAGTTTCAAGGATCTGTTTAAGATCGCGCCGCAATGCTTTTTCATCATCACAGATAATAATATTGAGCATATACCTTTCTAAAGCCTTTCTCACTTATTTCTTCTAAATGATACTACAGACACCGTTTTATTTCACCGTGAAATGCAGAACTTGCACAAAAAGATGTCAAACTTGTAATGTCCGCGTATCGAAAATTAAAAAGCTTTTCTCTATAATATTCGCGGAATATTTCAAAAAATAAACGGAGGAACAACAAGATGCTGAAAGTAAATCATCTGTACAAGAACTATCGTTCAGAAGGCAATATCTACGAAGTTCTTAAAGACGTAAATTTTCAAATAGACAAAGGGGAATTCGTAGCTGTGATGGGTCCTTCCGGGAGCGGCAAGACCACACTGCTCAACTGTATATCGCGTTTCATCCCCCATGACAGCGGTCAGATACTTCTCAATGATACCGACCTTTCAACGCTTTCTGAAAAACAGATCGCTTCTGTAAGAAATGAAAAACTCGGTTTCGTATTTCAGGATTTCATGCTGCTCGACGGTCTTACTGTGTTTGAAAACGTCTGCATACCTAAAATAATAAAAGGCTCTTCCTACAGGCCCATGGAAGAAAAGGCAAAAAAACTCCTCGAAGTTTTCGGCATATCTCACATAAGTGACAAATATCCTGCTGAAATATCAGGCGGACAGAAGCAGAGAACGGCAGTAGCCAGAGCATTGATGAACAATCCTCTCCTTATTCTCGCCGATGAGCCTACGGGAAACCTTGACAGCAAATCCAGCGAAGCGGTGATAAAGGCTTTTGTCAGCGCTAAGAAACAGCTTGGAGCTACAATTTTTATGGTGACTCACGACAGCTTTTCCGCCAGTTACTGCGACAGAGTCATCGTAATGAAAGACGGTATGATCTTCACGGAAATCAGAAGAGAGGGAGGAAGAAAAGCTTTCATGGACAGCCTTCTTGACGTACTTGCAGATATGAACGGGGGTGATTCAAATGAGGCTTGATAAAATATGGTCCAAGTTAAGAAAAAAGAACAGATCCCAATATGTTCAGTTTCTGTTCTGCATAGGTTTCGCAGCCATGCTCATCTGCTCATATCTGATGATGCTCATGAGTCCCCTTATTCAAAACACTCTCCCTGACGGCGGTGATTCGAGAAAACAGGTTTATATGATATTCGTGCTGGCTGCGGCAGGCTGTATCATATTCGTCATATATGCAGCAGGCCTATTTCTGCGCTATAAAAGCCGGGAAATCGGTATTTTTCTTGCTCTCGGAGCCGATAAAAAGCAGATCGGCCGTGCACTGTGCAGAGATATTATAAAATGCGGCACCGCTGCGTCTCTTGCAGGTCTTTTCGCAGGATGTCTGCTTTCGTGGATCATAGGAACCATATTTAAAGCTGCTATGAGCGAAACGACCGATTACTCATTTTCTTTTACACTTGCAGGGCTTATTTCGAGTATCATATACGTACTTATCATAATGCTGCTGCTTTCAGTTCTGACATTAAGATCTATAAAGCGCAGCAACATCATGGATATAATAAACGAACACAGAAAGCAGGAGCCTCTGAAAAAAATGGTTTCTCCTGCATATCTCATACGCGGGATAATATTCCTTATCTGCGGAGTTTTACTGGGATTTGTAATGCCTGTCATAACGGTGAATCTGACAAAACATTACCTCGGTCCGTGGACCAATCTGTTTTATCTGCTGGCGCTGATCGGACTGTATCAGATACTCGTATTTTCCGTTTCATGCCACAGGCGAGGCAGGCGCCCGCAAAAATACTACAGGAATCTTATTTCATACGGACTCCTGAAATTTCAGGGCCGCTCCATAGTCCGCAATATGCTCGTCATGACACTGCTGCTCCTCGGCGGTATATTTGCCGTATTTTATGTTCCTGTAAACAACGTAGCCATGAGCACCAGCCTTTCGGAGCACGAATCGCCTTATGCGTATTTCTACAATGATGATATGACCTCATTTTCATATGAAAAAGTTAAAGACATAGCGAAAAAGCACCATATGTCCATAAATAACTACAGAGAAGGCGAGATGATACAAGCTGTCGGAAGCGGTATAAATCGCGATAATACAGATGAAAACGGGAATCTGCAGGAAATATACGAAGAAAGACACTGTGTTTACGAATTCATGAGCGCATCAGACTACGAAGCTCTCACCGGTCAGACTGTCGACATATCACCCGGAACCTACCGCATGATACAACTCGATAACGCTGAAGAAAATCTTTTTTTCAGATTTGATGATATGGACAAGGTATATCTTGATGCAGACGACAGTTTCATGCCTATGAAATACGAAGGCAACCTTACATATACTTCCCTTGTTTCGGGACGCGGATTCGATAATGAAGCACGATACGTGGTATGCGACTCGGATTTTGAAAAAATCGCAGCAGGGACACGGGCTTTCCCTCGTGAGACACAGGTGTTCTTTGATGCAAAAGGAAGCAATGAACTTGATTTCTGCCGGGAATTATACCGGGAATTCGGGAATTCCATTCCTGAAAGCATGAAAATATGCGGCGCTTATGACCTGTGGGACAAGCTCCAGGCAGATGAAGCCGGAGAAGAATACGGTTACGACAACATGGTATCATACGATCCTGAAAACCCTGTAAAGGAATCCGACTGGCTGTATGAGCCGAGACTTATCCCAATGGAAGAAGCATACAGCACTGCAAGCTCTGCTGTATTCCTCATGCTTTTCATATACGTTGCTGCCGTATGTCTCGTTTCTGTGGCGATCATAGCTTATTCAAGAAGCCGCAGCGTCGGTATCTTAAATGCTCCGGTTTTCTCTGATCTTAAAAAGCTTGGAGCAGACAATGTATATCTTATCAGACTCCTGAAACAGCAGATAAGAAAAATCTATGTACTGCCTGCTGTCATCGGCTGCGGAGGGATGCCGGCATTTGAGATACTGCTGCTTAAGATGAACGATGGCCGTATAGACTCATCCGAGCTGTCAACTATGATATTCTGCACATCGGCTGCATTTGCCGCCGCCGTGATACTTTACATACTCTACAGGATCTCCCTGAGCAAAGTATCAAAAATGCTTAAATTATCTGCATGATCTGCGTAACAAATGAAAACTATCATAAAAACAAAAATGCGGTATGTCACATATCAGGACATTCCGCATTTTTTATTCTTTATTTTCTATTCCTCTATAATGGTTTCACTTTATCTATGAAAGCTTTCAGGCTCTGTCCGTTTGTCATCCTTACCCTCGGGAGCAGCAGCGGATCATCTCCCGGCTTTGCTTTGCCATACTCTGTGGTCACCGCACACAAAAATCCTGATTTCTCGACCATTCCCACACATCTTTCGTTATAATCGCCGAAAGGATATGCAAAAGCATCTCCGCTCCCGCATATATCTATAGATTCTTTAAGATCACTCAGCCCGTCTTTTTCAGATATCACCGGGAATATACCTCCGTGTCCTATATTCCCTCCTCCTCTGTGCATATTATGGCTGTGGGATTCATAACTTACATAATCGCTTTTATATTCGCTTATTTTTCCCCTTCCATCGGATGAGGTTATCGTAAAGCACGTAGCCGGCACTTCGTATTTTTCAAGGACCGGTATACCGTTTTCCAGAAAGCTTTTAGCCCCATCGTCGAAACATAACACTATGCTCTTCTCCGGCAGCACAAGTTTTCCGTCTATATAATCTCTCACTTCCTGCCAGCTTGGATAATAGTAGCCCTGTTCATTGAGCCACTTAAGCTCCTCACTCAATGCCGCAACCGAAATATAGTTACCGTATCTTTTTTGCAGATCTTCCGGAGGATCATTTTCATCGTATACATAATGGTACATGCAGATCGGCAATCCTGCCGTCTCGTATGTTTTATTAGGCTCCACATTTACATTTCTGTAAACTCTCGTAGTCCGCCCTTTCTTATCTTTCACTGTATAGGATATCTTTCGCGTCCCTGCTTTATTCAATTCATCATAGGACACCTGAACATCACCTGTTATATCGTTCCCCTTTTCATCAGCAGCCGTATACCCCGGCTCCTTAAAAGGCTCTCCAAGCTTCACCGATATATCCTCCTCGCCCTTTATCTCAAGCTTCGGATTCATCTGCTCAGATACTGTAACATTCCTTACGGCTTCAAGACTTCCGGCTCTGTACGTCAAAGTGTATTCACCCGGCTTTGAAGGATCGACTTCTCCTTCTATCGTTATGTCATCCGTAACATCTTTACCGTTTATTACAGCCTTCGCACCCTGTTCTTCGTAAACGCCGTTCAGACCTATCTCCACGTTTTTTTCACCCTTCAGCTCTATGGAAAAATTATTTTTCTGGTACATGAAGATCGATATTGTTAAAACTGCGGCAGCGCAGGCTGCAACTGCAACTATACGCCTTATGCGCTTTTGACGCACGCAACGCTTCCTTCCTCTCTTATGCGACATACTTCTTCCTTCTCCTCAAATCTACGATTTTTTTGTCCGATAACATTAAATTTTGTCATTCGATTATAACATATATCTGTCTTTATGCTACAATATAGTTATGAAAAAACATGCAATAATACCTATCTTCATACCTCACAGAGGCTGTCCCAACGACTGCGTTTTCTGCAATCAGAAGGCTATAACGGCAAGAGGCAGCGATGTGACCCCTGAAGACGTAAGAAAAACAATAGAAACATATCTCCCCACTTTAAGGGGCAGAAATCTCAAAACCATTGAAGTTGCTTTTTTCGGAGGAAGTTTTACCGGCATACCCATAGAAGAGCAATCGGCATTTCTGAAAGTGGCTCATGAGTACAAAACAAAAGGGCTCATAGACAAAATACATATGTCTACAAGACCCGATTACATCACAGAAGAGATACTGGACAATCTTAAAAATTTCGATACCGACATCATTGAACTGGGTGTCCAGTCCTTTGATCCCGATGTTCTCAAAGCTTCAAACCGCGGACACACCGTAAAAGATGTTTACGATGCCTGCGAAATGATAAAATCATACGGATTTGAGCTGGGTATACAGCTCATGATCGGCCTTCCTGAAGATTCCCGCGAAAAATGTATATATTCTGCTGAAGAAACTGTCAGGATATCTCCATCTATCGCAAGGCTTTATCCCACCATCGTTCTCAACGATACGAAGCTTCTGACCATGTACAGAGAAGGTAGATATACGCCCCTTTCATCAGAAGATGCCGTAAGCATCACCAAGGACATGTACAGGATCCTCGACAGCGCCGGTATCAACATCATAAGAGTAGGACTTAAAAGCACTGACCTGATAACCGACGGCGGAGAAATATGTGGAAATACCTTTCACCCGGCTTTCAGACAGCTGGTCGAAGGCGAGATCGCCAGAGAAGAGCTGGAAAAGCAGCTATTGCTCTTTACAGATGAGGACTCTTCTTTCGACCTCAGGTCAGACGATTATTTCTCATTTTGCAGCAGCGGCGGTTCTTTTTCCAATATGGTGGGAAATTCAAAGAGAAACAAAAAATATTTTGCGCAAAAATATCCGCATATAAAAATACGCTACAAAGTGGACCCTGAGCTTGAAGCCGGACACTATGCTGTGGTAAAATGTAGCGTTGATGGATCATCAGATAACAGGAGGAAAAAATGAAAGCAGTTATTACAGTAATAGGAAAAGACACAGTGGGCATCCTTGCAAAAGTCAGCACTGCATGTGCCGGTGCCAACGCCAATGTATCGGAAGTAACTCAGTCTGTACTGGACCAGTATTTCGCAATGATAATGCTCGTGGACATAGAAAAAATGACGTGCTCTCTTGAAGAGCTCAAAGAAAGCATAGAAAAAAGCGTACCGGACATGACGGTACACGTAATGCACGAAAACATATTCAACTCAATGCACAGGATATAAAGATCAACGCATATACGATTCAACCGGAGGTATCAAATGCTCAATACAAAAGATATCATGGAAACGATAACCATGATACAGGAAGATCATCTTGACATAAGAACTATAACAATGGGTATCTCTCTGCTGGACTGCTGCGACAGCAATATAGATATTTCATGTGAAAAAATATATGACAAAATATACAGACATACGAAAGACCTTGTGAAAACAGGAGAATCCATAGAGAAAAAATACGGTATCCCTATCGTAAACAAAAGGATATCTGTAACGCCTGTATCGATGCTCGCAGCCGCTTCAGGCGGAGATCCTGTAAAATACGCCAAAACTCTCGACAAGGTTGCAAAGGAAGTCGGCGTGAATTTTATCGGAGGATATTCTGCCCTCGTGCAGAAAGGCTTCGCCGCAGGAGACAGAGAACTTATGAAATCAATTCCCGAAGCTCTGGCGGAAACAGACTTCGTATGTTCTTCCGTGAATGTAGGCTCAACCAAAGCCGGCATAAACATGGATGCAGTGAAAACTATGGGGGAAATAGTGAGAAAGACAGCAGAGCTCACTAAGGACAGACAGTGTATAGGTGCGGCAAAACTCGTTGTATTCTGCAACGCGCCTGATGACAATCCTTTCATGGCCGGCGCATTTCACGGCGTGGGAGAGCCTGACTGCGTAATAAACGTAGGTGTTTCAGGACCGGGAGTAGTGCGTGCGGCTCTCGCGAAAATGCCTAAAGACGCACCTTTATCCGAAGTTGCCGATCTTATAAAGCGCACTGCGTTCAAAATAACCAGGATGGGTCAGCTTGTAGGCAGTGAAGCCTCTGAAAAGCTTGGCGTTCCGTTCGGTATAATAGATCTGTCCCTCGCACCTACACCGGCCGTCGGAGATTCAGTCGCTCACATACTTGAAGAGATAGGTCTCGAGCAGTGCGGCGCTCACGGTACGACAGCGGCTCTGGCTATGCTCAATGACGCTGTAAAAAAAGGCGGAGTCATGGCATCCTCAAACGTTGGAGGTCTGTCCGGCGCTTTCATACCTGTATCAGAAGACGCCGGCATGATAGATGCTGCCCGCTCAGGCGCTCTGTCCCTTGAAAAACTCGAAGCAATGACCGCAGTATGTTCCGTAGGCCTTGATATGATAGTTCTTCCAGGCGATACGCCTGCTGAGACCATATCAGCTATTATAGCTGACGAAGCCGCTATCGGCATGGTCAATTCAAAGACTACTGCTGTAAGAGTAATCCCGGCCATAGGTCATGAAGAAGGAGAAGTGCTCGATTTCGGAGGTCTTTTAGGAAGCGGACCTATTATGAAAGTAAATAAAAAATCTCCTGCTGAAATGATAAACAGAGGAGGCCGTATACCGGCTCCTATGCAGAGTCTGAAAAATTAATCATATAGCTGTTGAATCCGATAGCTTTAACAATAATAATATTTATGCATGCAAAAAGCTGCCGCACCGTATTTGCTCCGATGCGGCAGCTTTTATATTTCTATCGTCTACCAGCAGCAGCATGTGCAGCTATCAGAACACGAACATTCATTGCCGCAGCAATCCGTGCAGCAGTTTGAACATTCACATCCGCATCCGCAGCTATGTCTGTGCGATCCTGTTCGACACGAAGATGAATTACATCTTTGTGAAGTCCATGACGATGACATGCTGAATGCATTGCTGCATCCACAGCCACAATTGTTGTTTGTCATGCAATTACAGTTCATCATTTAAAAAATCTCCTTTCACCTGCATGATATATATTATGAAAGGAGATCACTTATTGTTACCATGTGAAATTCATGTCCGTATAACATCGATCTCATCATCACTTAAGCTCTTCTATGGATTTAAACTTATACCCCATATTTTCCCATTTTGTCAGAAGCTCATCGAGAATCTCACTGTTGGTTCTTGATGTGCTGTGAAGCAGTACTATAGCTCCGGGATGAGTCCTCGGTATCAGCTTTTTCAGCGCTTCTTCACGGGTCGGCTGATCAGATTCGTACCAGTCTACATAAGCAAGGCTCCAGAATATGGTCCTATACCCCATTTCATCTGCCATTTTAAGATTTTCTTCACTGTATTTACCCTGAGGAGGTCTGTAATACTTTTTCATCTCTTTGCCGGTAACTTCTTTGTATTTAATTTCAAGTTTTTCCAGCTCTTTTCTGAAAGTTTCTTCAGTGGATATCTCCGACATATCAGGATGACTGTACGTATGGTTTCCTACGGTATGCCCTTCTTTTTCCATACGTTTCACAAGTTCCGGGCTGGTCTCTATATAATTGCCGACGAGGAAAAATGTCGCTTTGACATTATGCTTTTTAAGAACATCCAGGATATTTGCAGTATATCCGTTTTCATAACCTGCATCAAAGGTAAGATATAAAACTTTTTTATCGGTATTCTCTGCATAATAACTGTTGAACTTTTTCAGATAATCCATTCCCGCATTGGCAACAGGAGGTTTCCCCTCCTCCTGAAAACTCAGTCCCCAGTTGCCCTCTGCCGATATATTTATCTCTCTGCCCTGAAATACCGATATCAGAAAAATAACAGCAGCTGCTGCCGATACTAATGCAGCAGCTGCGATAATTTTCTTTGCTTTCCTTTTACGTATCATAATAATCATATATACATCACCACAATCAGTATATTTAGCATAGCGATGAAAAATACATATGATTTCTATTTATACTATCAGATCTTTTATTACCTCCGATGCGATTATCAGTCCGGCTGCCGCCGGTACTGCGGCAATGCTTCCCGGCACTCTTTTCCTGCTTTCTTCTTTTCCTGTCTCTTTTTCAGATTCATCATGAGCGTTGAAACGAGGTTTTACAGGCTCTTCCCTGGAATACACGACTTTCAGTGACCTTACGCCTCGTTTTTTCAGCTCCCGTCTCATCACCCTTGCAAGGGGACACACAGAGGTTTCATATATATCCGCCACCTCAAATGACTGGGGAGAAAGCTTATTTCCGGCGCCCATCGCACTTATTACCGGGACTCCATGCCTCTGTCCTTCGACAGCAAGGGATATCTTCCCCGCCACCGTATCTATGGCATCCACGATATAATCATATTTTGAAAAATCGAATTCATCAGCTTTATCAGGCATATAAAACGATCTGTGTTTAACCACTTTCACTTCCGGATTTATATCCATGATACGTTCTTCAGCAGCATCTACTTTATATTTTCCAACTGTGCTGCGCAGCGCTATTATCTGTCTGTTGAGATTGGAAATGCTGACTTTATCGTTGTCTATGAGATCTATACCGCCAAGGCCGCTTCTTACGAGAGCTTCTACGACATAGCCTCCTACTCCGCCTATGCCGAAAACTGCTACTCTCCTGCCGGCAAGCTTTTCAACGCTCTCTTTTCCTATCAGCATCTCCGTCCTTGAAAACTGACTGTGCATTTATCAACACCGCCTGACTAAATAATGGATGTCACGCTGTAATCCTGATCTTCCACTGCTTTCTTGAGAACATCATTTGATACATCGCTTTTCAGTGTTACCACCGCTTCATCTTTTTCATGGCTCACTTCCGCGTTTTCAACACCATCGATGGCTTCAAGACTTTTCTTTACTCTCGCTTCACAGTGTTCACACATCATCCCTTCGATTTTCATAGTTTTTTCCATTTCGATATCCTCCTTTTTATTGTCCTGCTTTTCATGTTTTTTCACCTTGTATTTCGAAGCATCTCTTATATTTATAAAATTCAGTCTCAGCGCGTTTGTAACCACGCAGAAACTGGATAAGCTCATAGCCGCTGCTCCGAACATCGGATTAAGCTGAAGTCCGAACACAGGTATCCATACTCCTGCTGCCAGCGGGATACCTATGACATTGTATATAAATGCCCAGAACAGGTTCTGATGTATATTCCTTAAGGTGACGCGACTCAGTCTTATAGCCGCAGGCACATCGCTGAGTCTGCTGTTCATCAGAACCACATCCGCTGCATCTATGGCTATATCGGTACCGGCTCCTATGGCTATCCCGGTATCAGCCCTCGTAAGCGCCGGAGCATCGTTTATACCATCCCCTACCATGGCGACTTTTCCCTTTGCTTTAATGGATCTTACTGCTCTTTCCTTTCCGTCGGGAAGAACTCCTGCAATCACTTCATCTACTCCTGCCTGACGCCCTACCGTCTGTGCAGTCTTTTCGTTATCGCCGGTGAGCATGACTACTCTTATACCCATATCTTTGAGTTCTTTCACAGCCTGCGGACTGTCCTCTTTTATGACATCCGCTACCGCTATTATTCCCGTCAGCATATTTCCTTTGGCAAAAAACAGAGGCGTCTTGCCTTCTTCCGATAGTTTTTCGGCAATATCCTTTATTTCCGTGGAAATATCTGCATACTTTCCGATAAACTTTAAATTCCCGCCTCTGATATATTCGTTTCCCATACGTCCGGAAAGTCCATTGCCCGGCAGAACTTCAAATCCTTCTGCATCTGCGGCTTTTATCTCCTGCCTTTCGGCTTCTTCCACCACAGCTTTTGCTATAGGATGTTCGCTTTTAACTTCCAGGGTATACGCCATTTCCAAAAGCTCTTTCTCGCTGCTGCCTGCGAAAGCTATCATATCCGTTACCTTCGGCTCACCCTTAGTGATAGTCCCTGTCTTATCCAAAATGACCGATGTTACTTTCCCGGTCTCTTCCAGAGATGAAGCTGTTTTAAACAGTATGCCGTTTTTAGCACCTATCCCATTTCCGACCATTATTGCCACCGGAGTCGCAAGTCCCAGCGCACACGGACAGCTTATCACCAGCACCGATATACCTCTCGCCAAAGCATATCCGATGCTCTGCCCTGCAATGAGCCATACGATTATCGTGACTGCCGCTATCCCTATAACTGCCGGCACGAATATCCCTGAAACTCTGTCTGCAACTTTAGCTATAGGCGCTTTAGTCGCTGCGGCATCGCTCACCATTTTTATTATCTGAGAGAGGACAGTATCCTCGCCGACTCTGCTGGCTTCACACTTTATATATCCTGACTGATTGACCGTAGCCGCAGATACCGTATCCCCCGGTGCTTTATCGACCGGTATGCTCTCTCCTGTAAGCGCAGATTCATTTACAGCACTGCTGCCTTCCTTTACGATACCGTCAACCGGTATGTTTTCACCCGGTCTTACTACGAAAATGTCTCCTTTTACCACCTGCTCCACAGGTATTTCCTTTTCTTCTCCGTCTCTGACCACCACAGCAGTCTGAGGAGCCAGCTTCATAAGACCTTTCAGGGCATCTGTGGTACGCCCCTTGGATCTTGCTTCCAGCATTTTGCCTACCGTTATGAGCGCCAGTATCATCGCCGCAGTTTCAAAGTAAAATTCATGCATATACGCCATGACTCCGGCAGAATCACCTCTCACCTGAGCTCCCGTCATAGCAAACAAAGCATATGTGCTGTATACAAATGCGGCACTGGAGCCCAAAGCTACAAGCGTATCCATATTAGGCGCAGCATGAAACAGACTTTTAAAACCGCTTATAAAGAATTTCTGATTTATCACCATTACGGCAATAGTCAGAAGCAGCTGTATAAGTCCCATTGCCAAGTGATTTTCTTCCAGCGCCTGAGGTACAGGCCATCCCCACATGGTATGTCCCATGGAAAAATACATGAGCACTATCAGAAATACCAGTGATGCTGCAAGTCGCTTTTTGAGAACGGGAGTCTCTTTATCTGAAAGCATATCTTCATTTTTCGATACCTCATCCCTTGTTTTTGCAGTGCTGTCCCCGCCCTTTTTCGAGGCACCGTAACCGGCAGCTTCCACTGCTGCGATTATATCTGCATCCGACGCAGTACCTTCCACCCCCATAGAATTAGTCAAAAGGCTGACAGAGCAGGATTCTACTCCATCAAGCTTTGACACAGCTTTTTCGACTCGCAAGCTGCATGCCGCACAGCTCATCCCGGTCACATTAAACTGTTCCATATAACATCATCTCCTCTATCCTGCAATGTACGAAATCCGATATAAGAGCCTACAGATCCTATTTCATAAGTTTCTGTAAAACAGCTACAAGTTCTTCTATGGTTTCGTCGTTCCCTTCTCTTATGTCACTTGCGACGCAGTTTCTTATATGTTCGCTGAGCAATTGTTTATTGAAGGAATTGAGCGCGGCATTCACAGCGGCTACCTGTATGAGTATGTCGGTGCAGTACACATCCTTTTCCACCATTCCTCTTATACCTCTTACCTGTCCTTCTATCCTGCTAAGACGATTTATAAGACTTTTGCGCTCATTTTCCGAGCGTTCTGTCGTTCTGTGACAATTTTCCTTTGTTTTTTCCATTTCTAACCACCTTTCTCATTTCCTAACGCAATACTATACCCCTCTTCGGTATATGTCAAGTTTTTTCTAAGTGTCCTGCAAACTTTCTTTTGTTTGTTCCTGTATACAGTTTGATGTTATAATACGTTAAGTATGCGCGATGACGGTAAAATACCGCACGGGCTGAATTTATTACACTGGATATAAAATGGAGAAAACACAATGGATAAGAAAAAAAACAGGTTTTTTGAAGCCAAAACCGTGCCCGGTATTATCGCATGCCTCATAATAGCTGTTCCCGCATGGCTGCTCGGTCTGAAATTTCCTATAATCGGAGGTCCCGTTTTCGGCATACTCATGGGGATGATACTTGCTTTTTTCAAACGACCTGCCTTATTCGACACGGGAATAAAATTCACATCTAAATACATACTTCAGTATTCGATAATACTTCTCGGATTTGAGATGAATCTTTTCAACGTCATCCGAGTAGGAGGACAATCGCTTCTCGTGATGATATTTACTTTGACATCTTCATTCATCACCGCTTACTTCATAGGCAAAGCCCTCAAAATCGACGGCAAGACTACCACGCTCATCGGCGTTGGAACTTCCATATGCGGCGGATCTGCCATAGCCGCCACCGCTCCTGTGATACAGGCAAAGGATGAAGATGTTGCCCAGTCTATTTCCACTATATTTTTATTCAATATAATAGCCGTATTCATCTTTCCGCCGCTGGGACATCTGTTCGGACTGAGTGATACAGGCTTCGGAATGTGGGCAGGCACCGCTATCAACGATACTTCATCAGTGGTCGCCGCAGGAGCTTCATGGAGCAGCGCTGCAGGAAACAATACTGCCCTTGCCTTTGCTACGATAGTAAAACTGACAAGGACCCTGATGATCGTACCGATAACTCTTGTACTCGCCATCTACACTGCGAAAAAACTTTCAAAAAAAGCTGCTTCCGCAGATGAAGGCGAAAACAGCTTCAGTTTTATAAAGGTATTTCCATGGTTCGTACTGGGCTTCGTACTGACCGCTATATTAAATACATTCCTGCCTATACCTGCATCAGTATCCGAGACTTTAGTGCAGATAGGCAAATTCATGATAGTCATGGCAATGACCGCGATCGGTCTCAACACAAACCTCAAAAAACTGCTGACAAATGGGCTTAAACCTATATGTCTCGGTCTCTGCTGCTGGTTTGTGGTTGCTGCCGTGTCTCTTATAGTACAGCATTTTATAGGAATTATTTAATATCTTCGATCTCAAGGGCGATAGGACAATGGTCGCTGCCGTACACATCAGTAAGTATGGCAGCGTCTTTTAATTTGTCTTTCAACGCTTCCGATACTAAAAAGTAGTCTATACGCCATCCGGCGTTGTTTTTCCTCGCGTTGAATCTGTAGCTCCACCAGGAATACACGCCTTCTTTATCAGGGTAAAAATGCCTGAAAGTATCTATGAAACCGGCTTCCTGAAGCTCTCCCATCTTAGCCCTTTCCTCATCGGTGAAGCCTGCATTTTTCCTGTTGGTCTTAGGGTTTTTCAGATCTATTTCTTTAAATGCCACGTTAAAATCACCGCAGGTTATTACCGGCTTTTTTTCTTCCAGCTTCTTGAGGTATTCTCTGAAATCATCTTCCCACTTCATCCTGTAGTCAAGTCTTTTCAGTTCATTTTGAGAATTCGGGACATATACGTTGACAAGATAAAAATCCTCATACTCCGCCGTTATTATCCTGCCTTCCTTATCGTGTTCTTCTATACCCATTCCGTAGGACACATCCATCGGCTCCTGTTTTGTAAATACAGCAGTCCCGGAATATCCCTTCTTTTCTGCTGAATTCCAATACTGCCTGTATCCTTCGAGAGGCACCTCGGCCTGCCCTTCCTGCATCTTCGTCTCCTGCACACACAATATATCAGCGTCCGAGCTTTCGGCAAATTCCGTAAACCCTTTTCCCATTGCCGCTCTTATACCGTTTACATTCCAAGAAATAAGCTTCATTTTTCATCTTTTACAGAGTCTTTATCTGTCCCTGCAATCCTCCTTATCTTTGATAAATATACCTGCTCCCATCCTCATGATCGTACCGCCTTCACGTCTGTAGGAGCAAAATCTTTCCTCATCGCAGCATGTACACAAAGCGCTTGTTTCTATGTTGCTTTCGGGTATGCCTGCATCCACCAGCAGTCTTTTGTTGATGCCTTTAAGATCTATATAGTATTTGATCTTGCCGCTCTCTCCTGTTTTTTCACGCTTTTTCGCGTACTCTCCGGCAAAATCAAATTCAATGCTGAATATTTCATATACCTCAGCGCCTGTTTCAAAACAGCACTTGGATATCCCCGGGCCGATATATACATGAACGTTCTCCGCACGACTGCCGTATACATCAGCCATTTTCTCCAGCGTCTTTACAGCTATGCTTTTTACCGTTCCCCTCCATCCTGCATGCGCAAGTCCGGCGGCTTTGTTTTCTCTGTCATAAAAATACACAGGCAGACAGTCAGCGTGTACCGTTGTAAGCAATACGCCTGATTCATCGGTAACAACAGCGTCCGTATCCGCCGGTCTTATAAAGCTGTATTTGCCTTCTGCGACCGCTTCTTTTCTCATATCGCGATCTATCACCGCCACCCTGTTTTCATGGACCTGCTTAGGCTGTACGACGACCGCATCTGAAATTCCCAGCTTTTCAAAAAGTTTTTCATTGAAATAAGGATAACCCTTTGAAGCATTTTCTTTCAGAGAAAAAAACGCCGTTATTTCAGTAAAATCTTCAAATACTTCTATATGTGATCCGTCTGTTACCCTGCTCATTTTATCTTCTCCCAAAGAGCGCTGCATCCCTTTTCTATATCTTCATACGCCTTATCGAAATCTCCTGTATACCAAGGATCGGAAACGCTGTGTTTTTCATCTGTAAAATCAAGGAGACGATATATCTTATTTGCTTCATCTTCCCCGACTATTCTTTTAAGGTCTCTGACATTGGAGTCATCCATGCATATAAGATAATCGAACTTTTCATAATCCTGCACAGACGCCTGTCTTGCTCTTCGTTTTTCATATGGTATGCCGTTTTCATCCAGCTTTTTCCTGCTCCTCGGGTCCGTATCATTCCCGATCTCTTCACGGCTCGTAGCCGCCGATTCTATGTAAAAATCTTTTTCTCTTCCCGCTTTTTTTACCATGTCCTTGAACATGAATTCCGCCATTGTAGAGCGGCAGATGTTGCCGTGGCAGATGAAAAGTATTTTTGTCATGTTCTCATTTCTCCTTATATGTTGGTTTCCCTTGAAGTATAACATATCTAACTTTGCTCTACCATATACAAATCTATACAACGTCACAGTCAACCTCATTGACATACATGCAGATTGCATGATACTATATACGTGCAAAGTACATGTATGGGAGGTGAGTTTTTGCCACGTAATAAATATCCAGAAGAAACCGTTCAAAAAATATTGGATGCTTCTTTAAAATTATTTTTGGAAAAAGGGTACGAAAAAACAACTGTATTAGATATTATAAGTGAAATGGGCGGACTGACGAGAGGAGCTTTTTATCATCATTTCAAATCAAAGGAAGAAGTATTTGACGCTTTATGTGAAAAACTTTTTTATGAGAGTAATCCCTTTGAGAAAGCAAAAAGCCACAAAGAACTGAACGGATTAGAAAAGTTAAAGTTCGTATTAAAAACATCTTTTGATGAAACAGAGCATCATCAGTTAAGTATGGCATCCATGCAACTTATGGGAAGTCCAGCTTTTCTAAAAAAGCTGATTGAAAGTAACCAAGAATTAGCACCTATGTATCAAGAACTGATCGAGGAAGGAATACAGGACGGTTCTATTAAATCAGAACAGCCAAAATTATTAGCAGATTTGTTTGTTCTTTTAACGAATTTCTGGTCGATACCTACGATATATCCCATGACTGATGATGAAGCATGGCAGAAATTTTTAATGATCAAATCGATTATGGATAATTTAGGGCTTCCAGTAATTGATGATGAAATTATCAAGTTATGCAAAGAAAACGCTTAGCGTTGCATATGAAAATAAGATTGTCGAAAGGCAATTTTATTTTTAACAATATACATACACGTAGCATGTATAAAAAGGAGGAAATTATGAGTATCTATATTAAGAAAAACAAGTTCTTATTTATCTTAACGATTTTAACCAGCGTAATCTCTTCTCTGGGGTATGTTTTTATGGCTGTCCTGCTTCAGCAACTATTGGATATCGCTATGGATAAAAATATCCAGCAATTTATGAGAATTGTTATATTTTCGATTGTCTACTTTGTAGTGTTGGGATCTTTTCTTTATCTCCAATCGTTACTAAGCAAAAAAGTGATTTGTAAGATTATGCTTCAAATCCGCTCGGATGTTTTTCGAGGAACAATCAATCACAGTATAGAAGATTTTGAAAAGAAGAATACCGCTGATTATATATCTGTCGTTACAAATGATGTGAAAATGCTGGAGGACAATTTTTTACTCCCATTATTTGAAGTAGTCCAATACACTGTTATCTTTATATCATCTTTCGTATTGATGATTTATTTTGACATCATTGTTACACTTTGCGTAATAGTAGCGATTACAGTTATGTTCCTTATGCCAAGTTTGCTGGGTGGAACACTGGAAAAAAGACAGAATAAGTTTTCTTCAAAGTTGGCAGAATTCACAGTCAGCTTAAAAGATATTCTGTCTGGATTTGAAATTATCAAATCATATTCTATGTCAAATACCGTAATACAACGATTTGAAAGGGCAAATACTGAAACAATCAAATCTAAATATAGCGTTGACAGATTACTTGCACTAAATGAGGGACTTTCTGCTTTCCTATCCCTTATGGTTCAAATTGTGGTTTTATTCTTATCTGCATACTTTATTATCGCAGGACGCATAACTGTGGGAACTTTATTAGGAATGGTACAAGTGAGCAGCAATCTGGCAAATCCTCTTATAATGATATTTACAAATGTTCCTAAAATGAAAAGCGTCCGTCCTATTGCAGAAAAGTTGGAAATTATATCGAAACATTCCATATTTCTGCCCCAAAAAGAAAGTGTAGCCACATATCACTCTCATATAAATGTAAAAGATTTGTTCTTTTCCTATGACGGAACAACAGATATATTAAGCGGAATAGACTGCCTTATTGAAAAAGGTAAGAAATACGTTATTGTTGGGAAAAGCGGTTGCGGAAAAAGTACACTGATTAAACTTTTATCTGGTTATTACTCCACATACAGAGGCGAAATTTTATATGATGATGCGGAATTTCATATACTGGATAAAGATAGTGTGGTTCAGCTGTCATCAATCATTCATCAAAATATCTATATGTTTGACGAAACCATATATGACAATATCTGTTTACATGAACACTATCCAGAGGAACAAGTTGAAAAAGTTATAAAGGACAGCGGATTGACCGAATTTATATCTGAGCTTCCAACCGGCTTGCAATATCGGGTCGGAGAAAATGGCTCTAATCTATCTGGTGGACAAAAACAGAGAATTGCCGTTGCACGTGCTTTGATCAGAAACAAACCTATTCTCATATTAGATGAGGGTACATCTGCCATTGATATGCAGACAGCATACGATATTGAAAACAGATTATTAAAAATGGAAGATTTAACACTCATAACAATTACTCATCATTTAGAACAAAATTTATTGGATAAGTACGATGAAATCTTTTATATGGAAAATGGTCACATTAAAGAAAGGGGAAGTTTTAAACACCTTATCAATACATCTTCTTGCTTTTCAGAATATTTTCATTTAAAGAAATAAAGGACAACAGAGAGAATGAAGACATCTTCTTTTAAAGAAGTCATTAGACTACAATTCAACGCTTTAATGATGATAACCATGAAAGGCACGTTGAAGCAAAAGAGAAAGTTGCTTGCCAGACGTTTCAAGCAGGAAGTGTTATTTTGTGAAATGGGCGAAACAAAGAGCATTTATTCTGCTCTACTATTTCCATGATATGAGCGATAAAGAAATTGCCAAGCCGTACCATGTATCACGTTCTGCTGTTGGCTATACACGGAACAAAGGCTTAGAAAAATTGAAAATGATGTTAAGTAAAAAGGAAATATTGTAAATGACAAAAGATTATGGTTATCCCTCTTTTGACCTTATCTGTAAAGCGTCAAGCGGAGATGAGACATCCATCAAAGAAATCCTAAATTTTTATGACGCTTATATCTCCAAACTGTGCTTACGCCCGTTTTATCACGAAAACGGCAATGTCAGCATGCAGGTAGATGAAGAATGGAAAGGCGAGATCCAGACCGCTATGGTAAAGGCTATGTTGAAATTTGAAGTCAAGATAAAGGAGTAGCCTAAATATTAAAAGGGAGATACACCTATTTTGCATTATCTCCCTTTTTCAATAACTGTCACATTTACTTTCTTTTAATCAAGATAATTTAATTTTTGAATTTCTATATTTCTTTAAAAACCAGCGTTTATGCGAACAACAGAATTATTTTTGATTTAATACGATTTAATAAATTCATTAATCTTGATTGAATTTGTTGATGAAGCGTTATAACTTACGTCTTCTAAAAATGAACTATCTAACGCCGCTTGCATTTTTTTCAATTGTTCCTCAAAGGCTATCTCACAATTTTTATCAATATATTCTTTTTTATAGACAGCTGGTAAAATCAAAGCCGTAGATGTTTGAAATTTGTAACTCTTGTCAGCCAAATTAAATACTATATATACTTATATTATAGCATATAATATTATCGGCAATAAACCTAATATTCTTTCAGCCCGTCTGTATAATTTTGCTGTTCGAGAAATTTTAAATCTAATCTCAAAACATCGCCAGATAACTATCCAGTCTCTCATTAACGTATTTTGCAAACAGCTTTTCCATTGCCCCTAAATTGTTTTTCCAGTGATATTCATCAAAAGCATTATAATATGCCGCACGGTCTTTAAATTTAATATCGATAGGCGGATATCCTGCTTTCATCAACTCTAAATTTACAAGTAGTCTACCCGTACGGCCATTCCCATCTATAAAAGGATGTATACCTTCAAATTCAATATGAAATAACGCAAGTCGTGTAATGATATGCCCCGTACTGTTTCCATAGGATTCAATTAACTGCTCCATCTTAGGCTGAATAAGATACGGCTGTACCGGGTCATGCTTTGCCCCCATGATTTTTACCGGAATTCTTCTGTAAACTCCTCTATCGTCTGTTTTATCCGCCAACACTAAATAGTGAATCTGTTTTATCACGCTCTCCGAGATCGACACCTGTTCTTTTACCAAATCACGCACAAAGTAAAAAGCTTCTTTATGACCGACCGCCTCCATATGATCCTTCAAAGGCTTTTTATCGACTGTAAGACCGCGCAAAACCATATCTGTTTCCCGCAAAGTCAGTGTGTTTCCTTCGATTGCATTGGAATTATACGTATACTCCACCACAAAGTCCTCTGTAATACGTTCAATCTCTCCCTCCGTCAATGGACGCATAGAATCTAATTCCGATTTTTTTCTGTCGATCACCTCAAATAAAGTTTCTGCAGATCTGTAACGGCCATCTTCCGGTTTTTTTGCATTTTCAGGAATCTGCCAACTTCGTCCTTCCTGGACGACCCCCGGTATTTTCCCTTCTGAACACAATACCCGTACTCTCCTGTCCGAAATCTTCCACTTCTCTGCCGCCTGTTTCACTGACATATACATAACTTTTCACCTCGCTCAAACAATACTATAACTTATTATCGGAATAATATCAATCTTATCGGAATAATATTTTGCACATATCGGAATGATATGAAACAGTTTGACGGATAACATTCAGATAATAAAATAATACATTTTGATAATTCATTTGACATTAGCCGCATCATTCATTAGAATAATTATACAAATATGCTATAACTATTTGATATATGAAAACAATCTAAACATAACAAATACGGAGTTTGAATTATGAAATATGAAATCGATACAACAAATCTAGCCAATATAGAATATTATCCTACTATACAAAATACAGACTTACCAGAAGAAAAAATAATAAAATTTCCATTAAGTAAGATAACCAGTTTAGGCATTGCATTTCAACCTTTGACTACAATTATTCAAACCGCAATAACCGGCGGTGGAGGCAGCGGTATATATTTCGTTAATACGCATGGAAAATCTATGTTTCAAAAAAACGGCAGCGAAAAATTTATAGGAGCACTAAAATCAAATTCCGGTAAAGTTGGCGGAGGGCAGGCAACAATGACACCTCTCGCTTGTGATCCAACTATGCTGTTTATGGCTGTCACTTTTATAAATATTGAAAAGAAACTTGAATACTTTAACAGATATTCTCAACAATTATCAATTTAACTGGAATAACGAAAAATATAAAAATAATAAACATATACTCGTCCAAGAAATCCGAAAAGATTCCGAACAAAATATACTTTTATATAGAGAACTTATTGCAAATAAGCACACTGCTCCTTCTTTATTGCATAGCGACAAAGAAGTTGACCGAAAACTAAATAAATTAGAAAATCTGTTTAAAGATTATCAGCTTGCTTTATACCTTTATGCATTTTCTGCATTTCTGGAAGTTTTATTGTTGGAAAATTTTGATCCGGAATATTTGAATAGTACCATAACAAAAATAGAAGACTACTCTTTGAAATATAGAGAATTATATACACAAACTTATAATATATTAGAACGTTCATCACAATCTTCTATTCAATCCGGTGTATTAAATGGTATATCTACAACAAGTAATATAATAGGACAAGCTATAGCTAAAGTCCCGGTTGTTAATAAAGCGCAGATCGATGAAAATTTGATTGAATCAAGTAAAAAACTTAAAAAACATACTTCAAACAGAACAGCCAAAACATTAAATCCGTTTGTGAATGTCCAGAATACTATAGTTACGCCTTTTATTGAAAATATCGAAACTATAAATTCTCTACATAATACATCTGCCGATTATCTCTTTGATAAAGAAAACTTATACATTTGTCAACATACCGAATAAGAAAAACACAAGAGATATATGGCAGATATGTATCTATAATATATCTCTTTCAAATCTCCTTTAAAATTCACTTTACACCATGATCATATGCCTTGATGTGCTCCTCAAACGATTTCAGTACCTTAAGCAATGGCTCCGGCAGGCGATCATAACATTCTTTCTTCAACTCTTCAGGGACTCCATAGAATCCTTCTGCAATGCTGCCGGCGATCGCCGTCAGAGTATCACAGTCTCCGCCAAGTGAAACCGCAGTGCGGATAACATCTTCAAAGCTGTCTCCTTCCATGAATGCTGTGATAGCTTCCGGCACTGTTTCCATACAAGTTTCTTTATGATAATAATCCGGTCTGATTTCATCACATGTACGACTCAAATCATAACCAAATTCCTGTTCGATATATTCCTTGATCTCCATTTTGCTGTATCCTGTCCTTGCCAGGAAAATAGCACTGGCAGTAGCCTCAGCCCCCTTGATACCTTCCGGATGATTATGGGTGACTTCTGAGGAAAGTCTTGCCGCATGTCTGACGGTATCAATATCGTTATATAGCCACGCCACCGAAGATACGCGCATCGCAGAGCCATTGCCAAAACTATTATAAGCCCGGCATTCCGGATCACGGAGCCACTGGCGGAACATTCCGCCGTATCCGGCATTGGGATACATCTTTCCAAACTTACGCATATGATCTGCAAGGCTGCGCAATATCCAATCATCCGAAGCATTCGGCTGTGCATCGAGAAAAGTCAGACCTACAGCTAAAGTCATTACGGTATCATCTGTATATGTAGATCTTTCAACAAACAAAGGAAAGTCTTTGCTCTTATTACCACGGTCAAATTCATAAGGACTTCCTATTATATCTCCCAAGATCGCGCCAATCATCTCTTTCCACCTCTCCTCATATAATCTTCATCGATCCTTCTTTTCCAGTCAGCAGACAATGGTGCTTTGCACGCTCTTACACAGGTGATCGCCTCACTTATGACTTCATAGTTTAAAGCAGTTCCAATCTCATCACTGTGATAGTTAGCAGACATGGATTCGTCAATTCCGAATCTTCCGGCTTCTTCCGCAGCGTCAATATTGGCGCCAAGGAAAAGGAACTCCCATCCGTAACATTCCTTTTTATGTTTTATCATATGACATATCTTATCATAGCTATAGCGGTAACTGGAATTTTCCATGCCATCTGTAGTAATTATAAAAAGAGTTCTCTCAGGAATATCTTCTTTATGGGCATATTTATGTACATTCCCGATATGATGTACCGTCCAGCCAACTGCATCTAAAAGCGCTGTAGAGCCGCGCACAAAATACTCCTTATCAGTAAGTTTCGTTACATCTGCAATAGCAACACGATCATGGACAACCTCTATTTCGTTGTCGAACAGCACCGTGGATATTACAGCATCACCCGGCTCTCTGCGCTGCTTTTCCAACATTGAATTGAAACCTCCGATAGTATCTTTTTCCAACCCCGACATAGAGCCGCTGCGATCTAATATAAATACAAGTTCTGTCATTTTTAAACCCTCCTGTTCTTTATTGTGATCTAATTATAGGTCAAACAGGAGAATTGATGGTCGCATGGCATGCGACATTTTTATGCGCCTATAAGCGGCTGGCCAAACGCAAATAAAATCTCATTCAATTCAAAAATATTGTAATTTCTATTCACGAGGAAATATTCCACGATCACATCGAATTTACTGCTGTGAGACAGAGCAAATCCCGCCCTGCCAATAAAATCTACCGTTTCATCGATATCCAGTTCCAAGGCAAAGGCAAAAGCCAGCGCTGTTGTCTTGGATGGCCTGTAATCCATATTATTTTTGATTTTAGAGAACAGCTTTCTGTCCACATTGGCTTTTTTGTAAATTTCAGAGTCTTTCTTTCCGGTACGATCAATAAGCTGCAAAAGTGTTTCAGAAAATCCTGCATCCAGATCTTTCAGCAATTGTTTCCAATCGTCCTGATCCATTGAGTCTATTGTTGCAGCAGGCATATCGTGACATTCTTCCAACGCCTGAACTGCACAGATATCCTCACAGATCCGGCTACTTTTTATCAGCTCTTCTCTTATGCGCTCGGTTTCGATCAGAGAGCCATGCCTATTTTCCCTGCCATACTCATCAAAAGTTTTACTGCGTATGTAATTTTCATCGATATAACTGCTTACAGAATTAAACAGTTTCTCCGACAATGAGAACGCCTCTTTACCGAACACGACCAGATATATCTGCATTTCATTTTCCAAGACGAAATTACTGATTTCATGGACAGCTATTTGCAGAGCGAGAGACTTCGGAAATCCATAATTGCCGGTCGCTATCAAAGGAAAAGCAATAGATTCACACTCATGTTCTTTTGCCAATGCCAAAGACTTTCGATAACATGATGACAATATCTGTTTTTCACCATGTTCGCCATCTTTCCAAATCGGGCCTACCGTATGTATAACATATTTGGCATCCAATCCAAATCCGGGAGTGATAGCCGCATCACCAAACTCGATGCGGCCGATTTTCTGTCTCGCCAAAAGCAACTCACGTCCAGCTTTTTTATGTATCCCGCTGTCAACACCGGATCCGATGACAGGAGCGGGATTTGCAGTATTTACCACTGCATCCACCTGCATATTTACAATATCATTTCGCACTATTTCAAAAGGCATAAAAACCCTCCCGATCTAAAACAGCACAGCCATTACTTATCTATCAGTTCTTCAGTCTTAAAGACATAATAGCCTTCATAATAATAGCTGTAATCTATACCTTTCATGTAAATTTCACGATCAGAAATATTGTCTGTAAGAGCGTCTCTCAGAAGAAATTTAATTTCAACATCTTTAACCGGACTTCGTTCCATGGCAAGCAGATAATCCTCTTTGTCGACCTTGCTCCAGTCCACCACACGACCTATTTCTTTTTTCAGCATCAGGTCAAGCCATATCCTCATACTTCTGCCGTTTCCTTCCCTGAACGGGTGTGCAATATTCATTTCTACATATTTTTCAATAATTTCATCAAAATTCGACTGCGGCATTTTATCAATACTTTTTAATGCTGTTTCCAAATACATCAGCGGAGTAAATCTGAAATTCCCTTTAGACAGGTTTACTTTACGAAGCATGCCGGCGAAATCATAAATTTCATCAAAAAGATATTGATGAATGGCAGCCAGGCTTCCATATGTTCCCGGTTTCAGTTTATCCAAAAATCCATTTTCAAACATTTCCACAGCTTTTTGCTTGCTGATCTTTTCTTCAATCCTTGCCAGTTCTGCTGAATCCGTAATATTCAGTTTATTTTCAAGCATATCTTATCCACCCCATATTCATATACACTCTTATTTTCAGTAATTATATTATATCAAATCTACCCTATAAACTGAGAATAATATTTTGATCATTTTATGTCTATACCTGCAACAACAGCAAATATCCGGCGGAGCTTATGGCACCGCCGGATATTTTTGTCGCACCATTATGTAATGATCATTTCCACCTCATTATACCGCACCTTTTAACTGATCGATATTGCCGGTCTGAATAGCTCTGAGATTTTTCCTGATCTTCTCTTCAGGCCAGTCCCACCATTTAATTCTCGATAATGCAGAAATGATTTCTTCTGCAAACCGCCTCCTTATTATTTTTGCCGGAACACCACCTACTATGGTGTACGGAGGAACATCTTTTATAACAACTGAACGGGCTCCGATTATCGCTCCGTCTCCAATCGTGACTCCTGCTAAAACAACAGACTCATAACCGAGCCAGACATCATTTCCTATGATAATATCACCTTTATTATCCCAGGCATTCGTCACATCCTTCTTATCTGATCCCCATTCTTCAAAGAATAATGGGAACGGATAAGTCGATAATGAAGATAGCGTATGGTTTGCACTGTTAAAAATAAATTTTGCACCGCAGGCTATAGAACAAAATTTTCCGATCTGTAATTTATCATTATTTATCGGATAATGATAGAGCACATTGTTTTTCTCAAACGATGTTGGGTCATCTGAAAAATCATTGTATATCGTAAAATCTCCAACAGTTATATTTGGATTCGTTATCACATGTTTTAAATAAATCGTCTCCCGATCTCCTGTCCTCGGATAAATATGTTTTACTGGAATAGTCATTTAAAATCCTCCTGTCATTTCAATAATATTCATCTAACTATTCCAGACAAAACAATGCAAAGCTTCACCTAAACCACCTCTCTTTTGATCCAAAGAATATTTTTATTGCTTTCTTGTATAAAGTCATTCCTCTTCCATATACAATATATGCTGCTTTCTTAAATCTTCAACACTTTCTAATACACCTTCTGACTTCGATCTCAAATCTCAATGCGTTCTTCACTTTGAGGATCGAACACATGGATCGCTTTCGACGGTATATAGGCGCCGACTTTCTTCATACCTGTATTCAACGCGTGCAGAGACTCTTCGGAACATTTCGCGATGAGTTCTCTGCCTTTTTCATATGCAAAGCTTTCTTTATCATTTACATCGCTGTCAAAAGCCAGAAACATATAGCTGTGTTTTCCCTGATATTCCACATCGCAGACGGTGAAGATATTATGCTCCGAAGGATCTCCTGCCGGTCTTATTTCTATATCCTCCGCCCTTACACCTGCTATAACGTGTTTATCCACATACTTTTTTAAAATCAGGATATGCTGTGTTTTCTCATCTAAAAATACTTTGAATATACCGCGCCGCAAGGCCACCTGCCCATTTCCATCGTACACCACTTTCATTTCTATGAGATTCATTCGAGGGGTCCCTATAAACTGCGCCGTAAATACATTTGCAGGCCTTTTGTACAGATTCTCCGGAGTATCGATCTGCTGTATCCGACCCTCCCTCATAACAACGATCTTAGTCCCAAGGGTCATAGCTTCTATCTGATCATGAGTAACATATATCACCGTTGCAGATATATCATGATACAGCCTCGAAATTTCTCTTCTCATACGGCTGCGAAGCTGAGCATCAAGATTGGAGAGAGGCTCATCCATAAGAAACAGCTCAGGGCTGCGAACTATGGCGCGCCCCATTGCCACGCGCTGTTTTTCTCCTCCTGACAAGGTCTTCGGTTTTCTATGCAGAAGCTCTTCTATCCCCAGACGCGCCGCAGCACCTGATACTATCTGCCTTATCTCTTCCTTGCTCTTTTTCTCCTGTTTTAAACAAAACGCCATATTATCATACACTGTCATATGCGGATAAAGCGCATAATTTTGAAATATCATCGCAATGTTTCTATCCCTCGGACTCACATCACTTATATCCGTGCCATCAAGAAGGATCTTTCCCTCGGTTGCTTTTTCCAGTCCTGCTATCATTCGTAAGACTGTAGATTTGCCGCATCCCGAAGGTCCCACAAGCACTATAAAATCATGTTCATTGACAGTTATCGAAAAATCATCGACCGCCTGCACTCCATTAGGATAGATCTTGCTTATCTGTTGAATACGAAGTTCTTTCATTCTTTTCGACCTCTCCTTTCATATGCAGATCGCGATACTTTATTTTAAAACTCATTACTGCAGCTATCGTAAGAAAAGCAGACATCAGCCCGAACAGGAAAGCACGCACTGCACAGTACAGATACCGCATTTCAATTTCTGTTTTATGCCCTTTTATAAAAGTATTTATCGATTCCGCTTTTTCTGCAAGCATCTCAGGCCAGAACTGAAGATCCGACCAGGCCGGAGGGATCATATCATCAGGATAGCCTGCGATGACTGCTGCCATCACTATAATTGACAATGCCGTGCATACTGTTATCAGTTTTTTCCTTCTCGGTATCCTTCGCACTGCATATCCTGCAAAAAACAAAATTACTATCACAGGAGATATAAGCAATACCAGCTTTAATATCCAATAAACAAAATCATTTTCCAGTCGGCTTCCTGTTTCAAATATGCTTTCTATCTCCTGCCTGATCATCATAGCCTGTTCTTCATATTTGGGAACAACATTTATACGATCAAAATTTATATCGCTGCCGCCGCCTGTCTGAGCTATAAAAATGCGATTGATTTCCCGGGAAACATCTGCGACAATATAATCATCTTCTCCATAATGAACTCTAAGTCCATCAGCATTTTCCGTACCGAAAAGCTCCCAAGCAGTCTGTTTGCCTAAAATACAAAGTCCGGCATCATCATGATCAAGCCTCAAAGCGTCCTTTGCCATCAAATCAGTTCTGCCGCATGCATAGACTATACCAGTCTCCGAAATACGCCCCAGTAAATGATTCTCAACAGTTCCGCTCCCATAGTCTTTCCAAAACAGCATGTCGTACTGCAGCTCGTCTTCATTTTCCTGCGCATTTTTCCCGTATTTTTCATCATAATACACATATGCTTCCCTTGACGGTATCATCTCGCTTTCTGAATCTATCCGATAATATATTCCTTTGTTCTTACCCATATCAGACAAAGCTGATATTTCAAGGACTATCAGACATATAGCAGCGACCGCGCATATCATCGAGAGCACATATTTCCCAAAACCTGAAAATGATTTTAACATCATTGGTCCTTTCTCACTTTGTTGCCCGCCTCAATGGGCTTGTCGGAACGTACGATAATTTTCTGTCCGCTGGAGATACCTTCCACCGCAGCTATCTCACGGTTCTTATCAAGTACCTGCACCTCAAGCTTTTCCACAGTATATTCTTTTCCCAGTATCGTATCTTCTTCAGATACAGTGTAGAGAAAGTAGGAACTGCCCTCCATGTTCAGCGCTGTTCTCGGTATGCAGCATTCATATGTCTTGGACGAAGAATCAAGCTCCACACTTACAAGCTGACCCAGATAAAAATCACCTTCCGGCAAAGGTATGCTGACAGTCACAGTCTGCTCTGATTCTTTCGCCGTTATAGACGCTACGGACAAGTCCTCAAATACAGTTCCGTCAGAAGCAGTTATATCTGCAACTGTATTTTCTCCGATATACCTGCTTTCCTCATCGGCTTCCATTACCGACACGGCAGTAAGATTTTTTCCGGAATCAGCTATCAGCATATCGGAAGTTCCCTGTGTTTTATCTCCTGTTGCTGTATTTATTTTTGTAACTATTCCGTTCTGCCCTGCACGAACAGCATAACCGGCAGCTTTTACTTTACGATATTCCTGAAGCGATCTTTCCTTCTTATCCTTCTCGCTCTGCAAAGAGTATACTTCTGCGGGCTCATCTCCCTCAGAATCAGCTCTGAGCTGATTTATCTGCTTCCTCAATGCCTCAGCTTCATTCTGACCTTCTTCGATCAGCCTGTCCAGAGAATCTTTATCTAAAGTATACAATATCTCTCCCTTTGAAACTTTCTGTCCTTCTCTCACCCTAACTCCGTCCACCAAAAGCCCTTCTTCGGTAAACACCGGTATTTCAGAAAGTGATCTTACTTCCGCCTGGGTCGATATCTCATGGTTTACAGTCCCAGGCTCCGCCTGTCCCATAACTACTTCAGGAAGGATCATATTATAAGTGATCCTCGATAAAACAGTCAGTCCCGCCATGATACCTAAAAAGACCAGAACTATTTTAATCTTTTTCTTAAATTCGATCGCACATATATCCTGCCATTTCTCCTTTATATTGAGATTTCCTTTCAATCGAGCAAAAATTTTCATACCGCCCTCCCACTGAAACAGATATATCCGTACTACTCTTTTACCGCAGATGCAACTATTCCTTTTTCCAACTGATCTTTGCACATGAAGAAAAGTATCATCGTCGGTACCAATGTTATAACGGCAGCGACAATGGCCTGACCTGCATTTTCCATCCCGATCTCCGGTAAATACAATGTCAGAGGCCATAATTCTTTACTGTCGAGGAAAATCATAGGCTGTTCCACAACATTCCAGTATTCTAAAAACTGCAGAAGCAGCGCTGCAACAATGCCGTTTTTCCCGAGAGGAATACCTATCTTCACAAAAATCTTCAGTTCTGATGCGCCGTCCAAACGCGCAGATTCTATAATATCTTCAGGTATCGCTCTAAAAAAATTATATAAAACAAATACAGGAAATGTGGAAAAAGCTCCAGGCAAAATGATGGACCATAAACTGTCAAGCAGCGATAAATTTCTCAAAACGAGATACTCCGACAGCATGATCACCTGAAACGGCATCATCATAAGGATTATATAAATAAAAAATAAAATCCGCTTCATACGAAATTCATATCTTGCAAAGCCCCATGCCGCTGGTATTCCCAGCAATGCCTGTCCTGCCATGATCCCTAAAACGATCTTCATCGAATTCCAAAATACTGTAAAAAATTGCGGCTCCTCCAAAAGCACCTTTACATATGACTGAATAGTAGGTATCAAAGGAAGCAAGGACCAGTCCGCATAGCCTTCTGCCGCCGGGCTCACTATAGGCGCAAGGTTCTCCTGCAATTCCGAAGGGTGCATAAACGACCCTGTAAGCAAAAATATCACCGGATAAATAACTAAAAAAGCGCCTGCTGAAACTATCAAAAGAACGAATTTATCTTTCATATCCGATCCTCCCATGCTTTTCTCAGCAGCGCCGTCAGCGCTATAAGCGCCAATGACAGCAGCACCGCCCCTGCCGCCATTTTATCCAGCGCAAGATCACGAAACCAATTATTGAATAAATGCTGTATCATATATATGCTCTCATGAGGATAATTCCCCGCCACCAGATAAACTTCTCTAAACACTTTAAAAGAATTTATGAGCGCTAAAACCACTATGATAAAAAGCATAGGCAAAAGATTCGGCAGCGTTATACGAAAGAAGATCACCGACTCCGAAGCTCCGTCCATCCGTGCCGCTTCGTATATCTGATCCGGTATCATAGACAATCCCGCCAGCCACAGCACTACATGATATCCTATATTTTTCCATATGTAGCTGAATACAAGAACGGCAAAAGCCCATCTGCTGCCCATCCAATCCTGCACAGGCAGCCCTAAAGCATCGAGCGCCCCGTTAAGCAGTCCGTTTCCGTCAAATAAGATCTGCCATAGTAAAACCACTGCGGCTACAGGTATAGCCATAGGAATCAAAAATCCCGTTTTCAAAAAACTGCCGACACGACTGTGCCTGTATATCCAAAGAGCTGTCACCAAAGACAAAGAAAGCAGCAGCGGAATACATACACAGATAAACAATCCGGTATTGCATACCGCCAGTCTGAACGCCTGATTTGATAATACCTCCTTGAAATTCGATAATCCTCTGAACTCTCCTCCCGCCGCAGAGAAAAAAGCACGCCTGAGCACATCCGCATAAGGGATGATAAAAAACACAGAAACGCCAATAAGACTTGGCAGCAGAAAACACCATGCCGGATTTTTTTCTGCGAATTTCCGCACCCTCGCAGGATGTATTTTGATTCTTTGCTCAGAATTTTTCATGATTTATATAACCCTTATATTAAAAATAATTTCTATATTAAATTATAACTTACATTTTTTAACTAACCAATTTAAATGTCAAAAAAAATCTATATATTTGTAAAAATCAGCTTTTTGAAGCAATCATCCTACAATATTCAATATTGTATTTTTTTAAATTTTCATGCGTATCAAATGCTGCAACTTGACCATCTTTTAAAAATAAAACTTTATCACATTTCTCCATTATGCTGATTCTATGAACTGCAAATAAACATATCTTTTCAGAACAATATTCCCAAATAAAATCCAATATCTTTTTTTCAGTATTCATGTCTAAATTCCCCGTACTTTCATCCATCAATAAAACATCTGGATTTCCAATCAACGCTCGTGCAATTGCCATACGTTGACGTTCCCCTGTAGAAAAGTTTTTACCATTCTCATCAATAATAGTTTTCTCAGCGAAAGGTAAATTTTGTATAACTTCTTTTAAGCAGCACCCTTCTATAATCTCATTTATTTCATATTTTGATATTTCTTTATCATTAAGCATGAGATTCTCTTCCAATGACTCAGAAAAGAAGTTTGCATTTTCAGGAACAAACGCTATTCGTTCTCTAACATCAGCTAATGGAATTTTATCAATATCAATATCACCAATTTTTATTTTTCCTATCGATATAGGATATAACGATGCAATTAATTTTAATAATGTTGTCTTACCACATCCACTGTGCCCTACAATTGCAATTTTTTCACCTTTTTGAGCTGAAAATGATATTTTTTTCAGAACATAATCATTAAATCCATATCTAAAAGAAAGTCCGTCTATTCTCAAATCTCCATCCAGAAGTAATCCCGTTTTCTTTAATGTTTTTTCTGAGCTTGTTTCAAAAATATCATCTAATCTTTCTGCAGCTATACATGCTTGTTGAATTTGAGGTTGTAAACTAATTAGTCCAATAACTGGTGAAAGAAAAAAATAGACCAAACTCATAAACGCAATCATGTCTCCTATCGTAATAATTTCTGAAATAGTAAATATACTTCCCATCCATAAAATGAAAACCATTCCTATGCTTTCTATGCCTCCAAGTATGCTACCCTGCGATACTATTATTAAATTACCACGTAGCAGCTTTTCTGTATATAATTTTATTTTTTTGCTAATTTTCTTTAAAAAATATTCCTGTTTTCCAGAAGCTTTTATAGATTCAATTCCATCAACCTGTTCTTTTATTTCTGATGTAACTCTTGCATCTTGCTCCATAATTTCACGACTCACTTTTCTAATTGATTTTCTATATAAAAATACTATACTTACATATAAAATTGTGAGACCTAAAACTAATAAAAACATTTCAGCACTAATAGAGAAAAGAATAAAACCTCCTGCTACAGTCATAAATAAATTCAATAACAAAGAACTTGCTACTCCTGATAATATATCTTGAATTTCGTCTATATTATTGTACCTTGATAATATTTCACCTGTTTCACGATCTTGAAAAAAAGATAATGGTAAATTTATTAAATGTTCACAATATCTTATTGATAGTATTTGTAATGAATTTTTAGTAATATATGATAATATTATATTTCTTAAAAATTCTAGTAACATACGTACTAAATGGATACACAATAACGATATAAAAAGCACATCCATATTAGAAAAAACAGCGTACATTTGAGCAATAATATTATCATATATAGTATTTATTCCTTCATCAATTTCAATAAATTCTTCACTCCCTATGATATAATTATCAAATAATTGTTGATATGCCAATGATGATAAAACAGAAATTATAGCTAATACAATTGATACTAAAGTAACAATAATAAAATTATATTTTTGTTTTTCTAAAATTATAAAATATTTTTTAAATAATCCTTTTTTTAAATTACCACTTTGAAAATGCTCCATTTTACAAAATATAACTATATATCCTGTCCATATTTCAGAAAACTCTCGAATAGATTTTTTGAAATAACCCGTGGCAGGATCAAATCCTGCCACATTTTCATTTTTCACTCGATCAATAACAACAAAATGACAAAATGAATCCTCAGTCACTATATGTGCAATTAAAGGTAATTTAATTGTTCCCTCGTCTATTTCTTTTTTTAATTCTTCAAATGTACCGTATAGCGCATTGCCATATAACTGATACTGCTTAGCAACTTGTATTAAATCATAAATACTCGCTCCACTGTGATCAATTTTCATTTTTTCACGTATATGAACCAATGGCACTTTTAGATTATAACGTTTTAAAACAGTAGCTATACATGCTGCCCCGCAATCTCTATTATCATGCTGCCATACTCCACCTCTAATCTTACTCATTTGCGTACAACTCCAGTCTATCTACAATTTCACTTGCTGCTTTGTCTTTTGTTATTTCGCCATTTAAATATTTTTCTGTATACTCCATAAATATATTCATAACAATATTGTTATTATTAGTCTGCGTATTTACAGACTCAACTATATTCATAAATTCATTAATTTCCTCTTCCGACAATTCTTGTAATGTCAGTGAACGACTCGTTATCTCATTTCCTATCTCCATCTTTTCTTCTTTTAATTCTTCCAACATATTTTTCAAAGTTTTTTTATTAATGCTAAGTCCGATATTTTCTCCCGATATTTGCTGCCCCTCCTTAGACAATGCATACGAAATAAAATCCCTGCACACATCTTCGTTCTCTGTAGCAGCATTAATGCCCACTATCAAACGCGGCATATAAAATATCTTTTTATTAGTCGAAACAACATTATATGAGGAGCCTTTAAGTTGCTGCAATATCTGCAACTGTTGATCTTGCAAAATGTAATCTACTTGTATATCATCATTCTCTAACAGGCTCTCTATACTCCCTCCAGTCTGCTGAGGTGGCAAACTTAAATGAGTCAAGTTTACTTTTTCATTGCTTTTATTCGATTCATATAATTTTTTTATATTATTAAGATGATTTTCTACCGCAGACTTAGTCGTATCTCCTCGCTCTATTTCATTCTCTATAAAAAGTTGATAATAAAATCTAACATAATCAGCAAATACATATTCGCTTATTATTATGTCATGAGCAATTATACGATTTACATATTCTGTACCATTTCCTTCAAGCAAAATATCATCATATCTGCTTAAAGAAATAGGTAGCCCAAATCTTAAAGAAACGGCAAAAACTTTTCCGTCTTTGATATATGTATTCGTGATTTTTGCAATATTATCTCCATCATTAATTTCTTTTACTTTTCCATCAAGTTGCATTAACATATCATTATTTACATAATTATCAACATCTAACCCATCAAGAAAAACGATATCTGGTCCATCTCCTCCTAACATATTCGTATTCAATTTTTTTACTGCATCATCTACTTTAACGCTTTCTCCTTCAATACCAACAATCACATTTACTTGTACATTCTCATTGTATTTCTGATAATGCTCCGCTATTTTCTGGACTCCTTCATCTTCCTCAAGTGTATATATATCCAGTATATCTTTTTCTTCCTTTTTCCCTGTATCAGTTTCTTCATAGCGCATCAGTTTCGCCAAACCTTTTTCATTATTTATCGCAAGATACATACTGCCTTTTTCATCAAAGCATATTCTTCTGCCATATACTTCCGAAGGCACGACGGACATATTTTCATCGCCTATAAGCTGTATTTTTTTTCCATCGCTGAACTTCTGGATTCCGTCTTCATTAAAAAAATAAAAATCTCCGTCTTTTGCGCTCATTGTTCCAAGCATGTCGCTTTGTATATACGTTTCTTTCAGCTTCTTTAACGTTTTATCGTTTTCCTGAACGATCTTTCTGTCCTTTATGCTGTATTGGACCACATCATCCATACCTATGAGATAAAGATTATCCCTTTCCACCATAAATGCTGCCGGACTGAAAAGAGGATTATCGCTTCCTAAAATACTATCTGTTACTTCCCCTGTATTTTTATTTACCAGATAAGTTTCCCCGTTTTGATTGGATACGATCAGATTTTCTTCATCTGCTATTGCCCCATCGTATGAAAATCCATCTCCTATATAAATTTCTTCCGATACATTAGATTCAGGCATTTTATTCTGTACTTCCAATGCCTTACCATATATATCGATGTAATAACATCGAGTTTGTTCCGAATTATTTTCATGTAAACCGTTATCAACAACCATGCTTATAAAATCTCCATGCGGCGAAAATCTTACAAAACAATCCACCGCCCCGCAATCCTCTATGCCCATTGCGTCGGTATAACAAAAAAGCCTTTCCCAAGACTTCCCACTGTCATCGCTTTCAAAGACATATCCTTTTTTCGATCCCTCTTCAGTCATGGCTATTTTCAAATTTCCTTCCGAAGTCACACACACATCCCATATTGAATCCATGCCAGCTGGAAGAGTTATTTCTGCTTCTTTATATATTTTTTGGCTTTTTTCATCGCATGAACATAGTATTATAATCAATAATAATAAACAGAATAATAAAGCATTTTTTTTAAGTCTCCATTTAAATCCCATATATCTCACCTTCTTTCTTTAAAGTATATAAACAACCAGGGAGTTTTTTACTCCCTGGCACAATAAATATATCAAATCAATAATAAGAAGCACTATGAGTTGAATTTAAATATGTTTGACTTAATTTATGTGATCTTAACTTTTTATTAAACGATGCTTTCGCTTCTACAGTCGTAGGACCCGTTCCTGTAATTTTTATCGAATGCCTAATTCCCGTACCATTATCTTTTCCTGAGCAAGTTTTACTTACACTTACACCACCTTTAATATCCATCTGGATTTTTCTTGAAATTTCCTTCATTCCACTTCTCCTTTTTAATCTTTTCACAACATAAACATAATTTCTTATTTTTTCTTCTCGCATAGGCATCCCTCCTCTCAATATTTTTATTTTTATATTTATATTATAAATAATTATTTTCTGTCTTTTTTCTGTTTGTAATAAACGATGTATTTTTTTGCAAAAAACGATAAAACGCTGCCGCCCGATCCCGGCAGCAGCGCCTGTTATCCATCATATTTTATACATACAACATTATTTCCACATCAAAGCAGTTCTTCGCATCATCTATCTTCATTTCTCCCTGATATTTCTTAACGCTTCTCTCCACATTTTTCAATCCTATACCATGATTTTCTCCGTTAAGTTTGCTCGTTACAAAATTCTTACCATTTCGCTTGAGCTTTCCGTTATATGAATTCATCACTCTGATGAGAAGCAGTCCGCGGTCTTCGCTCATCGAAACCTTAAGCATACCGTCTCTGCACTCTTCAAGCGCTTCTATGGCATTGTCCAGCAAATTGCCCAGTATGATGCATATATCATGTTTTTCAACCGCAATATTTGACGAAACGGATATATGGGTCTCCGGTTCAATACCGAATTTATTCTTCACAAAAGATAATTTCCCATTCAAGATACTGTCTATTACCACATTGCCTGTTTTCACCAGAGGCTCGCTGTCTTTGATCATCTCATCTAAAGCCATAATATACTCATCTATTCCGGAAAAATCATTTTTACTGCTCATTTCTCTCAATACGAACAGATGATTCTTTATATCATGACGTATAGACCGTATTTTCTTATCTTCCTCTAAAAGTTCTTTGAATTGCAGTTCATACGCCTTTCCTTCTTTATCGAGTATAAATCTTTCAAATTGTTCACGTCTCAGTCTCGTTAGATTATCCAGCAGATAAAATACCGCCAGATTCAGAATGAGTATGCAGAGTCCTCCAAAAAAAGCTGTTCTCCCGCTTCTGCATTGGTCCAGCACCAAAGCGGAAAATAAAACGCTGAATGCCGGAATAAGGATCACCGCCATCCATTCCGAAATCATTATTGTCTGTCCCTTTTTAAAGTCAGTGATCTTTCTGGCCAGAAGCATGCACATGAAAAACAAAAGATCTGTTACAGCAGCCGTAAGCGCGTAAATATACTCGGTACCAAGCGATATCAGCAGTCTATACGCAACATCCTCAAGAACAGCATTCAAACCTCCGACTAAAACTGCCGCAACAATCTTTACGCGCCAATCTCCTCGATAAGTAAGCGTCATAATGAACATACCTGCAATAGACGTTAAAAGAATAAAACTGTAAGGCCATTCCCATAAAAACGTTTCAAGACTATTGAAAACAAAAAATAAAGCAAATGCGGCATATCGTATTATTTGCTCTTTTTTGCTGCCCTCTTCAAAGAAAACATTCAGAAACTGAAAAGAGATATAAAATCCCAACATATTGCCGATAAGGCACATAATCAGATAAAAGACGCTCTGCTCCATACCGTTATTCTCCTTCCCATCTCTTCATCAATTCTTCCCTGACAGATTTTCTGTAACGCGAACTGATGGAAAGACACGTGCCGTCTGCAAGAGTAACGGTCTCATATTCCCATTTGCTTACATAGACGATATTTACCAGATATGATTTATGTATCCTTATAAAATCAGGAGGAGTTTTGCTCTGTATATCATCGAGCTTTCCGTAAAAATCGTATACATCATTTACAGCATGCACTTCTGTCTTCCGTCCGTTTATACAAAAATACATTATATCACCGTATGAGATACTGTATAATTTCCCGCCCTTTTGGAATTTCATATACTGATCATAATAGCACGACAGCTGCATAGCTTTCTTAAGACTTTTGATGACCGTCCTCTTCTCCACAGGCTTCACCAGAAAATCCATCGGTCTCACAGCGAATAAATCCATAGCATAATCCGATTTGGCGGATATATACACTATGTGTGTTTTTTCATTTTTGAATTCATCCCTTATCCTGTGACCAAGCTCAATGCCGCCTATTTTCTTTAATTCAATATCAAGAAAAACAAGATCGAAACATTTCCCCGAAGCCATGTCATCGTAAAGTTTCTCACCGCTGTAATACACTTCGCAGTGCACTATCCCACGTCTGATATAATCATCGATGTACGACTCAAATTTTTCACAAAGCAGTTCATCATCATCACATATGGCTAATGAAAACATGCCCCACCTCTTCTTTTTAAAACGCATCTCCAAATATAATATGATTATATCACACTCTATTCGATTAACAAATATTATCTATCACACTAAAAACAGGGGCATACTTTTTGGTCTGCGATCTCATGCACACGAGATAATATACGGCGTATGCCTCATCATCAGTCAGCGGTATGGTCACGCGTTCTTCCGATATCTCTCCATGCTGCACCGTCCTGTCCGAATCAAAAGCAGGCAGAGAAGACGCATCAACCAGTTCACTCAGCGAATCTATGCTGTCCTGAACTATAAGTTTGACATCCCTGAGATTGCGTTTACAGATATCAAGCCAGAATCCGGAGCCCCCGTGAGCCAGTATTGTCTCTCCCCTTAGATCTCTAAACGACAGTTGTTTTCTGTCTGCAAGCCTGTGAGTTCGAGGAAGCGATATATGTAAATGCTCATCCATATACTTCATATAATAGACATCTTTATCCTTCGGTTTTTCATGCAAAACAACAAAATCATATATGCCTCTCCTCAACCCTGACAGCAAACGATCATCATCTGCGATCTCAAATGTCAATGACATACCTCCAAAACATTTTTGAAGTATAGGAACAATCATATTGGCCGGCAGAAATGCACAAACTCCAAATACTATCGAACGCCTGCTCCTTTCAAATGCAACGGTTTTTTCAAACATCTCTCTTTCAGCCTCAAGTACTCTTTGCGCATACTCTGCTGCTACTTTTCCTGTTTCATTCAACTCTATTCTGTTTCCATGCCGCTCAAACAGTGATACGCCCAACTCTTCCTCAATCTTTTTCATCGAACGACTTAAAGCCGGCTGTGAAATATGGAGTTCCTCCGCTGCTTTCGTCAAAGTACCGTTCTTTGCAAAAGCAACAAACTGCTCCAGTAAAAACATTTCCATCGTATCATATCTCCTGTGTTCCATTCGAATATAAATAACTTTTATTTATACTATTATAATTTATCGGCATTTTACATTCAATGAATTGCAGTTTAGAATATCTTTATACATTTGTTTTATCCATAAATAAAAGTAATATATGAGAGGTGCTTTATGAAAAATATAAAAGACAAAACCATTATAGTTACAGGCGCTTCATCGGGAATAGGAATGGAAACAGCAAAGCTTCTTGCTGCCAACGGAGCAAAAGTAGTACTTAGTGCGAGGCGCGAATCAAAACTGAAGGAGATCGCGGGTGAAATAGGAAAAAATGCTGTCTATATGAAATCAGATGTATCAAAACTCGAAGACATGCAGGCTCTCGTATCCTTTGCAAAAGAAAACTTCAGCAAAGTCGATGTCCTGTTTGCAAATGCCGGCATAATGCCGGGCAGCAGTATGTCTGAACTCAAAATAAGTGACTGGATATCCATGATAGAAATAAACATAAAAGGTGTACTCAACTCCATAGCGGCTGTTCTTCCTGAATTTACGGAAAGAAAAGCAGGACATATTATCGCCACTTCTTCCGTAGCCGGAACAAGGTCCGTTCCCGGCAACGCTGTCTACTCCGGAACAAAACATTTTGTGCGCGCAATGCTCGACTCATTTAGAGCCGAATCCATATCCGAAGGCACCAACATAAGGACAACCGTAATATATCCGGGAGCCGTAAAGACAGAGCTGCTGAACACGATCCCGCCATCCGAAACAAAAGCAATGGTCGAAGAGTTTTATAAAAATGTCGCTCTTGATCCTGTCGCAATTTCAAACGCAGTTTTATATGCCGTATCACAACCCGACAACGTGGATATATCCGATATTACAGTGCGTCCATCCAAAGAAAGCTGACATACTATATAAATAAAAAAGATAAGCCGTGAAAATTTCGCTGCTTATCTTTTTTAATACTTCTGCCGTTTTATCTTCATAACGACATAAACTAAGAAACAAAGAGGTATAGTAACAAGAAGATCAGGATAAAACCATTTAACGCTGATATTACCCATAAGCATACCGCCTATAACAGGTCCGAGGGTCATTCCAAGGTCAAGACCCATGTAATAAGTGCTGTTTGCAAGGCCTCTCCTGCCTTTTCCTGCCACAAGTATAGCGTTTGACTGACATACCGAACACATGATGCCGTATCCTCCCGCCATGAACGCAGCCGCCATCAGCATCTCGGCGTTATTCTCCATTACCGCCAGAAATATTATGCTGAGAGAAGCACACACAAGTCCTCCTATGAGAAATGTCCTGAAGGACCACCTGTCAAACCATTTTTTCAAAGTAAGCCTCAGCACCATGAGCACTATAGCGTAAACAGGAAAAAACATACTTACAGATATCCCAAGATGCTTGATCTGCGCATAGTTTACAAGAAACGACTGGGTAGCACAGTAAGGGATAGCAAAGAGCATGATTATCACAGCTATCGGAATCACTTTTACATCCGCAATATTTTTCTTTATGTCAGAAAATCCGTTCTTTTTCGTACTGTCTTCAATTTCTTTTCTATGCGGCTCGCCTTTATCTTTCACGAACTGTATGATAACTATATTCATGAGTGCGAATATTCCCGCCAGAACAAAAGCTGCCCTGTATCCCATGTGCTGATATACCACTATTCCAAGTGCAGGCGAAACAGCCATCGCCAGTGCGTTCATCGTACCGTACACGCCCATTCCCGATCCTATCCTGTTTTCGGGAAGCATATTCGACATCCATGTGGACATACATACAGAACAGCACGCAAAGCCTATGCCGTTTATTATTCTGAACACTACCACGCTGACCGCATTTACGGAAAAGATATATCCTATACACGATACAAGTATCATTATCCCTCCAGTCATAGCGACTTTGTATTTGCTTGCAATATCTGCAAAATTACCGGCAAAGGGCCTGCAAAGCAGAGAACTCATATTAGTGAGTCCGCCTATTATCCCCATTATAACGGCTCCTGCGCCGAGACTTCCCGAAAAGCCTGTAATAAGCGGTGTCACCAGCATGGGACTTGAAAAATAAAAAAAGCTTGCCGCAAGTATCAGTATCACATCTCTCGTATAAATATTCTGCTCATCACGTTCCAATCAAAACATCTTCTTTCCATCGTCACAGTATTTTATCTGCAATATTTTTAATATATTCATTTATTATCTCTGCTGCTACAGCCTTCGTCCTTAAACAGATTTTTCACATTTCTTTTAACAGCAGTCATCACCTCGACCGATCTTCTGAAAACTTTTTCAACTATACCGTATATGAGATCCATCACAGAATTGTACGCCTCCTGTACCTTAGGTCTGGAAAACACGTACACAGATGCAGCAGCAGCCGTAAAGCTTATTACATACGTCAGCACACTTCCGTCCCCGGGAATAGAAAAGGCTTTAATGGCATATCTCACTGGTATATGACATACATATACAGCTAAAGTCCTCTGCCCGATATCGCTCAAAAACATCTTTTTAGACGGCGTAAGACTGAATATCACCAAAAGCCATGCCAAAGCTGTAACGCCGAGTATGAATCTTATGAGGATTCCTGCTGCATTGCTCATATGATATATGGAATATCCATCTTTAAGGTGCCACATTTCTATCGGAATTGCCTCGCTGAAAGCCAGAAAATATGAGAATACCAAAAGTGCCGCCAAAAGCGCAAAGATAAATGGTTTAGGTATCCTTCGAATTTTTTCCACATGTACCGGTCTCATCTTATATCCGATTATAAAAAACACTAAAAACGAACAGATCCTGCCGAGAGCAAGCTCTTCTCCAAGTGAAGAAAAACAGCCTGAGACCAGCATCAGCAATGCGCTTATCACTACTATACCGCGGACTTTTCCCAGATCTTTTATAAAAAATCTGTACACAAACATTACGAGAAGATACCAGAGAGCATGGCTCGGATGCATCATATCAAAAGAAACATCGTCGAATAAAATCAACCTGAAGCAGAACATCACCGGCATCAGTATCAGATACGGCATAAGAAAATTCTTGAATGCTCCCGCTCTGCACTTTTCCGTATTTTTTGAAAAATAACCTGAAACCAAAAGAAATCCCTGCATTATGAAAGAAAATGCAATGATATAGTACATTCCTCCAGCCGTTGCAGGGTCAAAACTTCCGTTAACTCTGATATAGTGCGCCGATACAACAAAAAACACCAGCACAGCCTTTATATTGTCAAACAGATAATTTCTTTCTTTTTTATTCTTATTTAAAGTCTCCAATAGATCATCTCCGTATCAAAACTTCAAAAATCATATGATAAATCATCAGCAAAGCCGCTTCATCTGTTTGAAGCGGCTATTTTAACTTTACTCCACAGCTGAGATATTATCTTTCTCGTCTCTTCATTATAGGTGAATATTTCATCATTTTCATTGTCTGTCCTCGGAACATATGCGTTTATTCCTTCATAATCTCCTCCTGGACCTTTAAGTTCGTTCATTACCTCTTCATTTGGAGACGTGTACCCTACATAACTGGAATTATCCATAGCGCCTTCGTATGAAGAAGCAAAGTTTATGAACTCATGAGCGAGATCAGGATTTTGCGCATTCTTCGGTATTACCATGGCGTCAGACCAAAGGTTGGTTCCCGTTTCAGGCATGTAATAACCCATGTCCGGATTTTCCGCCATTACGTAGGAAGCATCTCCTGAATATATCAGACCGAGAGCTTTCCTGCCCTGAGCCATATTGTCTATTATCTCATCCGTTACTATTTCCGGGTCTGTGTTTTCCACACATTCTAAGAGCCATTCATAAGCTTCGTTGAGTTCACCCATATCTTCAGTATTCATCGAATATCCCAGCGCTTTGAGCGCCATCATGAATGAATCTCTTTCGGAATCGTAAAGATAAGTTTCACCGCGGTATTTTTCATTTTTAAATATATTGAAGCCCTCTTTCTCAAGATCTTCAATATCCACCTTATTCTTATCGTAAACTATCCCTACAGTTCCCCAGAAATACGGCACTGAGTACTTGTTCCCCGGATCGTATTCCAGATCCAGAACACCTTCCGCCAGCTTATCAAAGCAATCCAGCTTATCATGGTCGAGAGGCTGCAGCCTGTCTTCCTGTATGAGACGCTGTATCATATAATCGCTTGGAACAAGTATATCATAGACTTCTCCGTTGGCGACCTTTATATACATCTGCTCATTGGAATCAAAATTGTCAAGTACAACTTTAGCCCCTGTTTCTTCCTCGAAATCATTGATTATATTCTCACCAGTATACTCTCCCCAGTTGTATATGTAAAGAGTCTGTCCTTCATATTCACCTGACGGAACGACAATATTCTTCACCGTGATCCCGCCCGCGAACAAAACCACTGCGGCCGCAGCAGCAATAAGCTTCGTCCTCGTTCTCATACGTTTTTCTCTTGATGACGGGAATTTTTTCCTTACAACAGGCGCAACATTTACTATTATAAGCACCAGTGTTATAAGAACTACGACAAGAGTCGATATGGCATTTATGCTCGGATTTACTCTCTTGCTCATAGTGTAGACCATGATACTCAGATTTTTCACACCATCGCCTGTCACAAAATACGATATTATGAAATCGTCAAAGGACATGGTAAAGGCTATCATAGCGCCTGCGAATATTCCCGGCGTTATCTGCGGTACTATGACTTTTGTAAGCGCCTGCCACGGTGTGGCGCCCAGATCCATAGCTGCATCAGCAAGATTTGGATCGAGAGTCCGTATCTTAGGCATTACGCTCAGTATCACATAAGGTGTGCAGAAAGCTATATGCGCAAGCAGCAGCGTGACAAAACCTTTTTCCACATTGAAAGTGATAAAAAGCAGCATCAGACCTATGGCTGTAACGATCTCCGGATTCATTATCGGAAAATCATTTATCTGAAGCACAAGATTTCTTATCACTTTTTTTGATTTTGAAAGTCCTATCGCTGTTATCGTTCCTATACAAGTAGAGATCACCGTAGCGAGTACAGCTATTATGATAGTATTGTAAAGCGCCGTCATCATATCATGACTTTCCAGCATCTTCACATACCACTGCGTACTGAATCCGCTGAAACTCGTAAGAGATTTCGACTCATTGAAGGAAAATACTATCATGTACACTATAGGAATGTAAAAAAACAGGACCGTAAGTACGATCAGGATCTTTCCGGCTATCCTTCTATCTTTCTTCATGTCTCACCCTGACCTTTCTTCTGGCTTTTCCCTGGTTTCTGTTTTCAACGCTCCTTACAGCATAGATGCTCAGCATCATTATCACAGCGATTATCATCGATATCGCGCTGCCGAAAGACCATTCGCCCACAGTTATAAACTGATTTTCTATGACGTTTCCTATAAGGAAATACTGACCGCCGCCTAAAAGTTTAGGTATGAAAAAAGAGCTCACTGACGGAAGGAATACAAGCGTCACCCCGCTTATCACTCCTGGAAGCGACAGCGGAAATATCACCCTTCTGAAAGTCTGCACTTTATTGGCTCCAAGGTCTGCACTGGCATCTATCAGCGATTTATCCATCTTGCTCAAAGCAGAATTGATCTGTAATATCATGAACGGTATGAAGTTATATACCATCCCAAGCATTACCGCTCCTTCTGTATAAAGGAGCTCACTGTTTCCCAGTCCTATGAGCTCAAGCAGTCTCTGGGCTATGCCGCCTTCCGATAGTATCCCTATCCATGCGTATGTCCTTACAAGCATGTTTATCCACATCGGAAGCGTTATCATCAAAATGAGTATATTTTGAACTTTTTCCGAACTGCCTGCTATAAAGTAAGCTATAGGGTATCCGACCAGAACACATATTATCGTCGTTTTGATCGCGATCTCTATGGAACGCCACAATATGAGCAGAAAATCCGGATCAGTAAAAAACTGTATGTAATTGTCAAATGTAAAGTCTACATTGACTATGCCGTTGCCGCCATCTATCACAGAATAAAATGCTATAAGAAGCATCGGCAGAGCTATCATCAGTATCACCCAGACAATGTATGGAATTGTAAGCTGCGATAATCTTTTCATTTAATAAACCATCTTCCTCATTACATGAATATCTTCAGGATAGAAAGTGAGTCCCACCTCCGCGCCTTCTTCAACATAGTCCGTAGTATTTATACGAAATTCACGTCCTGCCGTCATAAACGACACCTTATAAGTCCCGGTCATTATGTTTTCCGGATCAAAGTCATATTCAACATATATTTCTACAGACTCATCTTCATTGCTCAGCTTCCAGCCCTGAGCGCTCGCCCATGTTTTAAGATCCGTATCAAGCGCAACCGATTCTTCTATCTCCTCAGGAGTCTTATAGAAATTAAAAGCGCTTACAGCTTCATTTGCTTTTTCGTTTATCACATACATCTGGTCAATAACATGGATCATTCTCTCGACGCTCGTACCCGCTGCTGTTGAAAACACAACCGGATACGCACCCAATTCATTTTTAAGTTCATATTTTATGCTCGTTATAGATATATATTCATCAGTCTCGGCATCCCACGCCTGAGCATCCGCTCTGGCTATTATCTCCTTCTCGTCAAGATCTTCCATATCTTTCAGATCGACGTAAAAATCATTTGCCGATATCTTTTCTTTTCCATCCTCACTAGTAACATCATGCTCTTTTATCACATGCATGTTTACAGTGACTTTTGTGCCTGGAACTGTTTCCACAGTCACATCATAATATACACCCTTAAAAAATATATCTTCGACAGTTCCGGTGAGTTTTCCCTCCTCCGGCTTTACTATATCTATATCTTCCGGTCTTATAACTATATCTACTTTTTCATTCTCCCTGAACCCAAAGTCTACACATTCAAACTCTCTGTCATCGAATTTCACTTTATAATCATCAAGCATGATCCCTTCCAGTATATTGCTTTCTCCTATAAAATCAGCAACATATCTGTTTTCAGGCTCATTGTATATATCCTGAGGCGTTCCCACCTGATATATCTCTCCTTTGTTCATTACCACTATCTTGTCCGACATTGTCAGCGCTTCTTCCTGATCATGAGTAACAAAGATAAAGGTTATACCTACTTCCTGCTGTATGCGTTTCAGTTCATACTGCATTTCTTTTCTCAGTTTCAGGTCAAGCGCCGCAAGAGGCTCATCAAGCAAAAGGACCTTCGGCTCATTTATCAGCGCTCTTGCTATTGCAACTCTTTGCTGCTGACCTCCCGAAAGAAGCGTTACATTTTTATCTTCAAAACCTTCAAGACCTATAAGCTTAAGCATCTTCATGACTTTCTGCTCTATTACATCTTTTCCCATCTTTTTGATCTTGAGTCCGAAAGCTATGTTCTGTTCTACCGTCATATGCGGAAACAGTGCGTACTTCTGAAAAACCGTATTCAGCTCACGCTTATAAGGCGGTACACTTCCTATGTCTTCGCCGTCGAATATTATTTTACCTTCATCAGCTTCTATAAAACCTCCAAGTATTCTCAGGAGAGTAGTCTTACCGCATCCTGAAGGTCCCAGCAATGTCACAAATTCATTTTCGTATATATCCAGATCGATGCCTTTAAGCACCATCTGTCCGTCGAATTCTTTTACTATATTTCTGAACTGTATAAGTTTTTTGTCTTCCATTCATCCAATCCTCTTTTGTCCTCGCAAAAAGTTACAGACCTATTATATAGAAACGTTTCCCGCATTTCAATACATATATGATCTTATATCTGCATTCACACACAATGTAAAAAATTTAAATTCATATATTGACACAGTGTCAGAAAAATGGTATATTGTATTTGCTGACATAGTGTCAGAACAGATGATCATAAAGGAGGTATTTCAATGTTAGGAAATTTTTCATACTGTAACCCGACAAAACTGTATTTTGGCAAAAATTCTATTGAATCTCTCAATGAGGAGCTTCCTAAATACGGTAAAAATGTTCTTCTTATCTACGGAGGCGGCTCTGTAAAAAAGAACGGTATCTACGATGAAGTCATCAAAATACTAAAAAACAACTCTAAAAATATAGCTGAAATCTCCGGCGTAATGCCTAATCCCACATTAAACAAGCTTTACGAGGGAATCGAAATCGCCCGAAAACACAATGCTGATTTTATTCTCGCTGCTGGCGGAGGCTCGGTATGCGATTACGCCAAAGCCGTTTCAGTATCGGTAAACTGCAGCGAAGATCCCTGGGAAAAATATTATTTGAAATTTGAAGAGCCTGACTGTGATACACTGCCTGTAGGCTGCGTACTCACCATGGTAGGCACCGGCTCGGAAATGAATGCAGGAGCCTTAATTACATATACTGAATCAAAACAGAAAATAGTCCACGTATTTGCAGATGAAAAAATCATGCCTAAATTCGCAGTTCTCGATCCCGGATACACCATGACACTGCCTCACTATCAGATGGTTTCAGGCATATATGATATATTCAATCATATATGCGAACAATACTTTTCCGGAGAAGATGACAACACCAGCGATTATATAAGCGAAGGCCTCATGCGCTCAGTAATAAACGCCAGCCGTATCGCAAACAAAGATCCTCAGGATTATGAGGCCCGAAGCAATCTCATGTGGTCAGCGACCTGGGCTCTGAACACCCTCATTTCACGCGGAAAATCCACAGACTGGATGGTACACATGCTGGGTCAGTCTGCAGGAGCGTACACCAATGCCGCTCACGGTATGACGCTGGCAGCAGTATCCATACCTTACTATCGTCATATCCTTCCTTACGGACTCGAAAAATTCAAACGTTTCGCTGTGAATGTATGGGATGTAGACCCTGAGGGGAAATCCGACGAAGAAACAGCGCACGAAGGTCTTGACGCCATGGAAAACTGGATGCGTGAGCTCGGTCTTGTAATGTCCCTATCAGAACTGGGAGCTGATGAAAGCATGATCGAAGGTATCGCAGAAGGCACCCTCATCATGGATGGAGGATATAAAAAATTGACGCGTGATGAAATAATAAAGATTTTAAAGGAGAGTTTATAAAATGAACAGCAAAACACTCATAGCATATTTTTCTGCCAGCGGCGTGACTGCTCATGTCGCAGAAGAAATGGCAAAAGCAACAGGCGCGGACCTCTATGAAATACGTCCGCAGCAGCCCTACACAGCAGCCGATCTTAACTGGCTCGACAAAAAAAGCCGCAGTACTATTGAAATGAACGACCCGGATTGCCGCCCTGCCATTGCAGAGCCTGTAAAAAATATGGACGAATACGACACCGTATTCATAGGCTTTCCAATATGGTGGTATGTGGAGCCCCGTATAATAGATACCTTCCTTGAAAGCTATGATTTCTCAGGAAAGACTGTTATTCCATTTGCCACTTCCGGCGGAAGCAGCATCAAAAGATCAGAAGAAAGCATGAAAAATCACTGCCCTAAGGCTTCATGGAAAAAAGGCCGCCTTCTCAACGGATCAGGAGCCGCTGAATGGGCAAATAGCATATTATAATGCATATATTTGACACCATATCATGTTATGTCTATAATAAATATTGTAACAACATCTCAGATCTGAATCAAAAGCTCCGAGGTTATGCCCGGAGCTTTTGCTGGTCGGAAAAGAGGGAACAAAATGCCAAAGGGTTCTGAAAAATTAACAAAAGAAAGAAAAGACGAAATCATTGATGCCTGTGCTTCACTATACGAAACCATGAGTTTCAAAGACATAACGATAAGGGATATAGGCAGCAAAACTTCATTTACAAGGACTTCGATATATAATTATTTCCAAAGTAAAGAAGAGATATTCCTGTCTCTGCTCAAAAGAGAGCACGATGCCTGGATAGATGATCTCATATCTGAAGCTGATAAATACGAAGTCATGTCCGTTGAAAGCTTTGCAGATATGCTCGCACAAACACTTGAACAGCGCGGACGTATGCTCAAGCTGATGTCAATGAATCTTTACGATATGGAATGCAACAGCCGTATAGAAAATCTCGTGGAGTTCAAAACATCATATTCAAAATCCATAGATGCGATCACATATTGTCTTAAAAAGTTTTTCCCTGTGACTTCAGGCGATATACAGGAATTCATATACGCTTTCTTTCCTTTTTTGTTCGGCGTATATCCCTACACTTCACACACCGAAAAACAGAAAGAAGCCATGAAACTCGCCAATGTTGAATACACAGAGCTTTCGATTTATGAAATCACGAGATCGTTTTTGATCAAAATACTGACATCCTTCCGGTAAAACAAAGGCCGGAAGGATAATAATATAAAAAAGCCGTATCAAAATAAAATAATATTCACTATATCATGTAAATTGGAGGGAGCTTATTTTGAAAATCTACGAATTTCATTTCAGTCCTACCGGCGGTACTAAAAAAACGGCAGATATCCTGACAGAAAAACTCGCATCAGAAATAAAGTCTTTTGATCTTACGGACAACTGCTTTGACTTCTCTGAGGTTTCCTTAAAAGAAGATGATATTGCAGTTATTGCCGTTCCTTCTTACGGAGGCCGCGTACCGGAGCCGGCAGCCCGCCGTATTTCCACATTAAAAGGAAACGGTGCCAGAGCTGTTCTTTTATGCGTTTTCGGAGGCAGAGCCTATGAGGATACTCTGGTCGAACTTCATGACACGGCAAAATCTTCAGGTTTTCGCATTATCGCCGCAGTCTCCGCCATAGCAGAACATTCCATAGTACACCATATGGCAGCAGGTCGCCCTGATACGCAGGATCAGACATCGCTTGCCGGATTTTCTGAAAAAATCCTTGAGAAGATCTCTTCCGGAAATATCACCGAGCCTTCCATCCCCGGAAATCGTCCTTATAAAAAACGAGGCGTGATTGCAATGACTCCTATGCCGAACTCCTCCTGCACAAAATGCGGACTATGCGCAGAAAAATGCCCTGTTCAGTCGATCGATAAAAAAGATCCAGCAAAATTAAACACAGACACCTGCATTTCCTGCATGCGCTGCGTTTATATCTGCCCTCACTCCGCACGAGAAGCAAATGCTGCTATGATATCTAAAGTCGAAAGCATGTTGAAAAAAGTATGCAGCGAGCGAAAGGAATGTGAGCTGTTTATCTGATCTTTGTTTTGGAAAGCAGTACTACCATCTCCACCGAATCTGTATTCGGAAACATATCCACAGGCGTTGCCTCTATGAAATCATATCCTTCTTCACATAATATTTTGATGTCGCGCGCCATGGTTGCGGGATCGCACGAAACGTATACTATACGCTCAGGCGCTATGTTTATGACCGCCTCCAGAAGCTCTTTCCTGCATCCGGCTCTCGGAGGATCCAGAATAACGATATCCGCTTTCGCTATGATACCTTTAAGATCATCATCAAGCTCACCGCAGCCTTCTTCATCCTCACCCTGTGCGTAAAGCGGCAGTATTTCCTCCGCATATCCGCATATATATCTGGCGTTTACTATACCGTTTATCACTGCATTTCTGTTGGCATCCAGCACAGCCGCCTTGACACTCTCTATTCCTATGACATATTCCGCAATATCAGCACAGTAAAGTCCGATGGAGCCTACGCCGCAGTACAGATCAAGTATTACCGGAGATCTGTCTTTTTCGTATGCCGCCGTGCAGTATTCTCTGACTTTATCATAGAGTCTCTCAGTCTGGACAGGATTTACCTGATAAAAGCTCTGAGGAGATATCTCAAATTTAAGATTCCCTATCCTGTCTTCGATAACATGTTTACCGGCAGCTGCTATATTCTCTTCTCCCAGTACATCCCCGCCCCGGCCTCTTGATATCTGATTTTTTCCTTTTGCGTCTCTTCCTGCTTCTTTTTTTATGCTGAGTATAACGCTTTCAAGAGAATACCCCGACTCATAAATCGCATCATCCAGCATTTCCACGAGCTTGTTCATGTTAGGTATACCCTTCCCGTTTATTACCAGTATGACCATGACTTCTCCCGTGGAAAAAGCTGTTCTTACTATCATGTGTCTCATAAGACCTTTTCGCCACTTTTCATCCCAGGCCGTTATATGATCTTCTTTCATAAAACGCCTTAGAGCATCGGCAGCAGCCACCGCAGCTTCCGATTGAAGAGCGCAGTCCTCACAGTCAGCAGGAGTATGACTTTTCGCTCTGTAAAAGCCTACCGATACTTCTCCCGCAGCTTCGATCCGTCCGCCTTTTTTCGTGATTATTCCACCTGTGCTCACGATGAACTGAGCTTTATTTCTATATCTTAAATGACCGAGACCTTCGTTATCATCTTCTTTCATACCTATGATCTCTTTGACATCAGGAGCATCCAGTCCGGCTATACGTCTTATATTTTCTCTTACCTTTTTTTCTTTCAGATCAAGCTGCTTCTCGTAAGACACCTGAGAATATCTGCATCCTCCGCAGCCTTTTTTCAATGCTGAACATTCAAATCCATCGTTTCTGTAATGAGATGGAGCCGTGATCTCGATCACCCTGCCAAAGGAATAGCGTTTCTTTACACCTGTTATCTCTGTTCTGACTATATCTCCCGGGACAGTTCCCGGAATGAAAACGACCATGCCCTCTGCTCTGCCTATTCCACTTCCCTCACTGCTCATATCTTCTATCTCTACTTCGTAGATACTGCCTTTTTCCATATAACTTTCCTCTGCTTATACTTATATTATTTTTCGTCCATAGCACCTTTGAAGATATCGTAAAGCTGCGGCGCTTCTTTTTTGAGGCGTACAGGCTTAAGATCCGGAGTTGTGAATCCATGGCTGCTCTTTCCTCTTACATGCACCTCTCCCGATTCCTCACCCCGTATTTCATATTCTATCTCTATGGATGCACCTTTCAGCTTACTTACTCTGCACGCAAGCACCAGCACTTCATCATATACGGCAGGCGTCTTAAAATCAGCGCTTACAGAAAGCACCGGCATATATATGCCTGATTTTTCCATATCGTCATATGAATAACCGCTCATCCTGAACATCTCAGTTCTCGCAGTTTCAAAATACCTTATATAATTGGAATGATGCACGATACCCATATTGTCTGTTTCGTAATACTGTACTCTTACCTTTGTTTCAAACGTCATCATCTCATATTCCTCCTTTTTGTCGCATCATTTGATGCTGTTTGCTATTTCCTCTATTTTCCTGAGTCTGTTGTTTATCCCGGATTTTGAAAGTGGCGGGTCCATTATCCTCCCCAGCTCTTCTATACCAAGCTCCGGATTCTCAAGTCTTGCCTCCGCAGTTTCTCTGAGTTTTGGAGAAAGAAAATCCATGCCTTTTCTCTCCGCTATCAGCTTTATATTCTCTATCTGTTTTTCCGCGGCCTTAAGAGCTTTGTCTATATTGGCGTTATCCATATTGTTCTCTCGGTGTGTCTTTGAGATGATATCTTTCATCATCATAACATCATCGTATTTAAAGAACTGACTGTTTGCCCCCATTATTGCAAGCATATCTCTTATCTGCTCTCTTGCTTTCAGGTACACGCCGTATCCCTTTTTTCTTTTTACTATTTTAGCGCTTATATCCGTAAAGCTGTTGAAGATCTTCCTTATATCTTTAGCCAGAGTTTCCGAGCCTGCGGTTATCTCAAAATGATATCCCTTTTCAGGGTTGCTCACAGTCCCTGAGGCCAAAAATGCTCCCCTAAGGTACGCCTTTCTGCAGCACTTTGTCTTTATGAGGCCTTCGTAAACGCCGTCGCTTATGGAGTTCATCCCTTCTCTTACGATCAATATACCTGCTTCCCTGAGTATCTGTTCGCTTAAATTTTCAGGACCTATTGAAAGTATATAGGTGCTCCCCTTTTCAAGTGCTCCGCCTTTTTCCATTTCCAGATCTATATCCACTGAAAAATAACTCTTTATAAGAGTTTTATAATGTCTGACTACTGCAAGGTTTGATGTAAGCATCACTATCTTGAATTTCCCGCCGCCGACAAGTCTTATGCTCCCCGCAATGCGCATGAATCCTGCTATATCGGCCAGCATACAGCATTTCTTTTCCGGCACTATCCTCGCCAGCTCATTTTTTGTTTCCGATGCAAATGACATATCTACCACCTGATTAAACCATAAAAACTAAAAAGTCTCTCTGAGAGACTTTTAAATCCTTTAAAGATCCCGATGCTCCAGCGTCGTTCTCTTTCCTTCCTCTCTTAGCCTTCTTCGAAGTTCGTTTGCCATAGCAACAGAACGATGCTGTCCTCCGGTACACCCTATACATATATTAAGGCTGTACTTTCCTTCTTTGATGTAAAACGGTATCAGCATATCTATGAGTTCTATAGCTCTATCGAGGAAGTCCTGAGCAACTTTCTGTCTGAGCACATATTTGCTCACCTTGGCATTGTTGCCGGTAAGCGGTCTGAGGGACTTCACATAATAGGGATTAGGTATGAATCTCATATCGAACACCATATCTCCTGCTATCGGAGTACCTTTCTTGTACCCGAAAGACATGATGTTTATCATGAATGTCTTCTGATTTTCTCCCGTAGTCAGCGAATGTTTTATTTCATCCCAAAGCTGAGCAGTCTTGAGATTTGATGTATCTATTATATAATCCGCGTTGTCTCTCAGAACACTGAGCATTTCCCTCTCTTTCTGAAGACCGCTCATCACAGAGCCGCCTCCCTCTGAAAGCGGATGATTTCTTCTCGTTTCATTATACCTTCTCATGAGGACTCTGTCAGACGCCTCAAGATACAGTATTTTGTACTCTATACCATTTTGTCTCAGCTCGTCCAGCGCCTCTTTAAAATCATTGAAAAGCTTTCCTCCTCTGACATCTATTACGAAGGCTGCTTTATCTATCCCCTTCCCATTCGCTGTAAGATCGATAAAACTTTTTATCAGAGCCGGAGGCATATTATCTATACAGTAATATCCCATATCCTCAAGGCAGTCCATCGCCTGAGTTTTTCCTGCGCCTGACAGCCCTGTTATTATTATGGCTTTCATCGCTTCACCTTCTCCCTTATGTTCACTATCCTGCTGAGGTCAAGTCCTGCTCTTGCAGCTCTTTCAATGCCTTCTTTGAAAGAGCCTACTCTGTCCGGAGTATGAGCATCACTGCTTATTATAAATTTAACATCTTCTACTTCCGCAGCTGTTTTTATCTCTTCCTCGGTCATATGACCGTGCCATGTATTTATCTCCATCAGTGTGTCTGTCTCTGCACAGACTTCTGCAAGTTTTCTTATATCAAACGGTCCTTTGTCTCCCGGATGCGTCAATATGGATATATCGTTGTTCCTAAGCGCATTTATAACCATCTGTGTATTTGATTCCTTCAGTTTCTCTTCTCCTGATCTGAATCCCTTGTTCCACAGCCAGTTTCTTACACAGCTGCATCCGAAAAGTCCATAATGGTATCCTGCTATTATAAAATCGAATTCTTCGAATTCCTCATCCCTTATATCAAGTCCGTTCCCGTTTTTTACGATATTAGCTTCAACGCTCATCTTGACATTGAGCTTCGGATACTTTACGTTCATTCGCTCTATGTCGTTTCTCATATTCACTATCTCGTTCCTGTTGATGCCGTAAAAAAGATGTCCGGGTCCATGATCCGAGATAGCTATATATTCCAGTCCTTCATTGAAAGCCTGTCTTACATTGTCTTCCACGCTTCCCTTCCCGTGGGAATAAGTGGTATGAGTATGAAGATCATATATCAGTTCATAGTTGTCCGCCACACTGGCTGCATTATTCTCCAATTATCCGTACCTCCGGTTCCAATTTTACCCCAAATTCATCAAACACTCTCGACTGCACTATTTCCATAAGCTGTATTATATCTGAAGCCGCAGCACCTCCCCTGTTTATTATAAATCCGCTGTGAAGCTCCGATACCTGTGCTCCTCCTACAGAAAGTCCCTTAAGTCCCGCATCCTGTATCAGCTTTCCTGCAAAATATCCTTCCGGTCTCTTGAAAAAACTGCCTGCGCTCGGATAATTCACCGGCTGTTTAGCATTTCTTCTTGCATTTAGCTCAGTCATTTTATCATATATTTCTTCTTTATTTCCTTTCCTGAGCCTGAATACAGCTTCGACTGCGATATCTCCCGTATCATGAAGTACGCTGTGTCTGTATCCCATATCCATCATTTCTGTGTCCATACGAAAATCTTTCCTGCCGTCATTTGATACAAGTCTTACATTCTGGAGAATATCAGATATTTCTCCGCCGTAAGCTCCCGCATTCATGAACACCGCTCCTCCTACACTGCCCGGGATACCTGAAGCGAATTCAAATCCCTCAAGAGAATTCTCCGCGGCTGCTTTTGCCGCCGATGACAACAGACATCCTGTACCGCATGTCATAGTCTCTCCGTCTATTTTTACATTTCCAAAAGCCTTTCCGATCTTTATCACCGCACCTCTGTACCCTCCGTCCTTAACGAGAATATTAGTGCCATTGCCCAATATCATATGAGGATACTCATGCTCTTTCAATATCAAAAGAACATCTTTTAATGCCTGGATATCATCCGGCTCTATGAATATATCTGCACTTCCACCCGCTCTGAAAGAAGTATATTTATCCATTGATACATCTTCAAAGACCGTCCAGTTTCCGGCTCTGTCATCAAGTATCTTCTTTATTTCTATCTTGTTCACTCTCTCTACCGCCTTTTCTAAATATGCTTTTTCTTTTAATATCTTTTTTCTTCTTCACCCTGTAACTGTCCACCTTATAATCCGACAGATCCGTAGAAAATCCTCTTCTTTTCAGTCTGCCGTTAATAAGTCGCGACAAATATGTATACATTACAGCAAATACAGGTATTCCCACTATCATTCCGATGAATCCGAACAATCCGCCGCCTACCAGTACTGCAAACAATACCCAAAAACTCGCAAGTCCCGTACTGTCTCCCAGTATCTTCGGCTCTATGATATTTCCATCTATCTGCTGCAATATCAAAATGAATATAACGAAATAAATACATTGATTCGTATCAACCATTAAAAGCAGCAGTGCCGATGGTATGGCACCTATGAACGGTCCGAAGAACGGGATTATATTTGTTATCCCTATTATACAGCTTATAAGCAGCGAATATTCCCATCCGAAAAGAGTCATACATATGAAGCATATTATCCCTACTATAAGCGAATCTATTATCTTTCCGTTTATGAATCTGCCGAAAGTTTTATTCGTATATGAAGCTCCCTCAAATATTTCTTTAGCCGCCTTTTCACTGAAAAACGCTACTACTATTTTCTTGCTCTGCGCAGCGAAAGTATCTTTTATATTCAGGAAATATACACATATTATAACGGCTGCAAACATATGAGTCAGCGCTGTGAATATACCCATAAGCCCCTCTGATACTGTAGTAGCAATAGCAGTGTATTCAGGCAGTACTGTCTCTGTAACGAAAGAAACCGCATTCTGCGTGAAGTTATTTATCAGCCGGCTCAGCATTATATCCGCTTCAGGATAATTCTGCAGCTTCTGATTCAGCCATTCCGTCAGACTGTTCATACTTTCAGGAAGTATATCTATTATGGTTACGATGCTATCTATGAGCCCCGGTATTATCATCCACAATATCCCTGAAATCACTACGAAAAGCGTTATAAGCGCGACTACCGTGCCTATTCCTTTGGATATGGTAAGCGCCTTTGAAAAATTCCTGCCGTTTCTGTTTATAAGGCCGTATGTCCCGCGCACAGTAACATTGTAAATCGGGCACAGAAGATAGGCCATGACGAGACCGTATATAAAAGGAGCCAGTATAGATGCACATACTCCCGCTATGCTCTGCAGTGCATCAAATCTGTATAAAGCAAAGAATACTATTATACTGCATATTATTACTGCCAGAGATAAAAGTCCCCACTTTATATGTCTGTCCTCAAAACTAACTTTCATCATGCCACCTCTATTATCTATTTTACAATACTTTATAGGTAAAGTCTTCTTCTTTTTCGTTTCACTGTCAAATTTTATTTTTTTGATATTAAGGGGTTGAATTTATCCCCATCTTATGTATAATAATTACATATTGTAAATTTTTATTCATAAACAGTAATAAATTTACTGTTTGCGGAAATAAGATAAATTGGATTCAGGAGGATAAAAAATGGCTAAAGAAAAAGTTGTTCTCGCCTATTCCGGCGGACTGGATACTTCCGTCATCATGACATGGCTCAAAGAAAACTACAATTACGACGTTATCGCTGTATGCTGCAATGCAGGACAAAAAGAAGACTTTGAAGCTATAGAGAAAAAAGCTATAGCTACAGGCGCAGTCAAAGCTTACACAGCAGATATACGCGAAGAATTCATTACAGATTATATCTGGCCTACTCTGAAAGCGGGCGCTATATATGAAGGGCAGTATATGCTCGGCACATCAATGGCAAGACCTCTTATGGCAAAAAAATTAGTTGAAATAGCAGAAAAAGAAGGAGCTTTTTATATCGCTCACGGATGTACCGGAAAAGGAAACGATCAGGTGCGTTTTGAAACAACAATAAAAGCACTCAATCCCGCTATAAAGATAATCGCTCCTTGGAGATTCTGGGATTTCAGTTCAAGGGAGGATCTCATAGACTATGCAAAAGCTCACAATATCCCTATCAGCCAGACTACGAAAAAAATATACAGCAGAGACGAAAATATATGGCATATAAGTCACGAAGGCGGTGAGCTTGAAAACCCATGGAACGAACATCTCAAAACGATCCACGTTCTCAGCGTTGCTCCTGAAGATGCGCCTGACGAACCTACATATGTAGACATCGATTTTGAAGCAGGCGTGCCTGTAGCCGTTGACGGAGAAAAGCTTGATCCCGTGTCTCTTCTGACTAAGCTCAACGAACTTGGAAGCAAAAACGGAGTCGGAACTATAGATATAATAGAAAACAGACTCGTAGGCATGAAATCCCGCGGCGTATATGAAACACCGGGAGGCACGATCCTCTTTGCAGCCCATGCAGGACTTGAACAGCTTATTTTAGACAGAGACACAACACAGTATAAAAATATAGTTGCTCAGAAGTTTGCTCAGCTGGTATACGATGGTCTTTGGTTCACACCTCTGCGCGAAGCCATAAGCGCTTTCGTAGACGTGACACAGAAAGAAGTTACCGGAACAGTAAAAATGAAATTATACAAAGGCAGTGCAACGGCAGTCGCAAAGAAATCGCCTTATTCCCTCTATAACGAAGAATTTGCTACATTCAGCAAAGACGATGTCTACAACCAGAGTGATGCTGAAGGCTTCATAAACCTTTTCTCACTGCCGCTTAAAATACGTGCTATTCAGAAACAAACAGTCGAAGGAGGAGCTGAAGAACATGAAGCTTTGGAAAGGAAGGTTCTCAAAGGCGGCGACTTCATCCGCTGATGAGTTCAACGCCTCCATCGAATTCGACCAGAGGCTTTACAAAGAAGATATACAGGGAAGCATAGCCCACGCTTCAATGCTGGCAAAACAGGGTATAATAAGCGAAGAAGATTCCCTGCTCATAATAAAAACATTGAAGGAAATACTCGAAGATATAGAAAAAGGCAATGTGGAATTTACCATAGAATCCGAAGATATCCATATGAATATAGAAAGCATACTTACGGAGAGGATCGGAGACGCCGGCAAAAAACTTCACACTGCCAGAAGCCGAAACGACCAGATAGCAGTAGACATAAGATTGTATCTGAAAAAAGAAACGGATGCTATCAATAAGCTCATTAAGGAGCTGCTGGACACACTCTGTGAACTTGCTGAAAAGCATACGGATACAGTAATGCCCGGATATACTCATCTGCAGCGTGCGCAGCCTGTAACTTTGGCATATCATCTGCTGGCATATTATCAGATGTTTTCACGCGACAGGGAAAGATTTGCAGACTGTCTTAAAAGGATCGACAGACTGCCTCTTGGAAGCGGCGCTTTGGCAGGCACTACCTATGATACCGACCGCGATTTCCTGGCAGAAAAACTTGGCTTTTCCGAAGTGCTTCCAAACGGGATGGATGCTGTCGCAGACAGAGATTTCGCCATAGAATTCATAAATTGCTGCGCAGTAGTCATGATGCACCTCTCAAGGTTCTGCGAAGAACTGATATTATGGAGTTCCGTAGAATTCAGCTTCATAGAGATCGATGATTCTTTCTCGACGGGGAGCAGCATAATGCCGCAGAAAAAAAATCCTGATATGGCCGAGCTTATACGCGGCAAAACCGGCAGAGTATATGGAGATCTCATGAGTCTGCTTACAATATGCAAAGGACTCCCTCTTGCGTACAATAAAGATCTCCAGGAAGACAAAATACCTGTTTTCGACGCTGCCGACACGATAAAAGCATCTCTTGGCATATTTACAGAGATGATATCGACAATGGAAGTCAAAAAGGATAATATGGAGCACGCTGCCAAATACGGATATATGAACGCAACTGATGCCGCAGATTATCTGGTTTCAAAAGGTATCCCTTTTAGAGACTGTCACGAGATAATCGGCAAAATAGTACTCTACTGCATCAATAAAGATATTGCCATTGAAGATATGTCCATGGATGAATTCAAATCATTTTCTCCTGAATTCGATGAGGATATCTATGAAAAAATAGACATACGAAACTGTATAAAAGCAAAAAAATCAAAAGGGTCTACATCCTTTGACAGCGTAAAAGAACAGATCGAAAATATAAAAAGAGAAAATAAATAACCTCAAAGCAAAAACAACGCGGAGATCCTTTTCACAGACTCCGCGTTGTTTTCAATTTATACTGCATTTATTATTCCGCTCTGTTCTTCTTATATTCTCTGCACGCTTCTATAGTCCCTTCCATCTTATCATAAACAGCTCTGCAAAGGAACGAATAAAATTCCTCCTGTTTGTTGCCTTTAAGACATTCGCCGGTCATGTTCAGATACTCTTCTCTGCTTATCGGCATATTCGTCGGTGTAAATCCGTTTTCCATAAGGAAATAGTTCATAGCAAACACTGCGATCTCTCCGCTGTATTCCTCAAAAGGATATATATCTATCAGTTTATTGTGTATATACATAGCTTTAAGTATCACATCGTTGCCGGCCTTCGGACTGTATACTCTCCTGACTGCATCATCAAGCTTTTCTTCTATATCAAATGAATGCACAGGAACATGATTGAAGGAATACAGTACAGGATTTGATTTTCTGAAATATCCGTCCGGATCTTCAGCAAGTATCCTGTATGCGCTTATCAGGAAATTTTTATCTATATAATTCCCCATCTCAAGACAATTTTCAGCAACTCTGACAAGACTGCAGAAATTTTCTATAAAGACATAATCCTTTACAGGAACGTCCTTCTGCAGCTCTCCTTCCAGGATCTTATCTATCTCTATTCTTTCATGGTTTGGATTGCGTACTACGAGAGAGCCTTTTATCATATCCAGTTTATTTACTTCCATCACAGCCGACTTAAGAAGCCTGTCTTCCTTAAGCATCTCCGCAAGCTCGCTCCTCATACTGTAAAGTTTCTCATGCATAGATCTGCTCCTAATTCTTCAAAAATCCTATTCTTCCTACAGCTCCGGGGTATTTGTACATTTCTACTTCGCCAAAATCCCCTTCTATCTTTCTCAACGCAGGCATCTTGCTTTTAAGAAAACTGTAGCTTATCGTAGGCATAAATACTATATCGTATTTATGCTGAAATGTCAGCTGAAGGAAATCAAGAACTTCATCATCGTTAAAACCTTCTTCTATACCTACATTAAGTCTTATATTCAATTTCTGTCCAACGGCTTTATTGATACCGTCTATTACCGGTTGAAGCTCTTTACCTCCGTTGGATTCTTTATATCTTGTGAAGTTAAATGTATTCACTGCCACCGTAACATCCGTTACTCCGGCCGCTTTCAGTTCTTCCGCCTTTTCTGCCAGATCCTGTCCGTCCGTAACTACTGTTTTTCTTTCCATTTCTCTTTTTTCTTCCATATCTTCTGCCAAATCTTTCTTATTTTCCGTTTGTTTTTTATTTTACTTTAAAATCCTTTAGTAGTCAATGTCGCATAAAATATGATATAATAGCTGAGGGTTTTATATTATGAAGATTTTAGTAATTGGAGATACACACGGAAAACTCGATAAAGTTCGCGATATCTATCCCAAACTTACAGATATCGATATCATAGCACATACTGGTGATCATATGCGTGACGGCACCGCCTTGGAAAAAGAATTGGGCGTGCCTGTTTTTTGCGTGAAAGGAAACTGCGACGGAGGTTCAGACCGCGATTTTAAAATAATAGAGACGGAATTCGGCAACATCCTTCTCATCCATGGTCATATGCAAAACGTAAAATATCATCTCAACTCGCTTATGTATAAAACCATGGAAGAAAACTGTAAAGCCGTATTTTTCGGTCATACCCACCAGTCCATGGTGTACGAAACCGGCGGCATACATTTCGTCAATCCGGGAAGCCTGACTCTGCCTCGTGATGGAAGCTCCGGCTCATACGCGATAGTACGGACTTCCGAAAAAGATTTCAATGCTTCCATAGTTTTCTATTCCACTGTCATGGGCTCACAGAAAGAAAAAATCAAGTCAGGATATATAAGGAACATCCTCAACTACAGCGACAGGTTCTAACGTGTTTCACATTTCAAACTCAGGAACAGTAACGACAATTTAAAAGAAAGGTATATACTGCAATGCATAAAGAAAATCTGACCCGATATGCTATCTATCTCTCCGGCATGATAATACTCGCTTTAGGCATCACTTTGAATACAAAGACTGATCTCGGCGTCTCTCCTCTCATATCCATGCCCTTTGCAGTATCTCAGATCTGGCATATAAATTTTGCCCTTCTCGCTTTTATCATGTATTCATTTTTTACTTTACTGGAAATATTCCTGAAAGGAAAAAACAGAGAAGCTAAAGATCTTCTTCAGCTTCCCTTTTCCCTCGTTTTCAGTCTGCTGCTGCAGTTCTTAGGCGATGGGTACGACAGTCTCGCCGGTGTAATAGATATACTTAATATGCAAACCCTGGCGCCGCGTATCATCATGCTGATCATAGGAGTTGCGCTGACCGGCATAGGCGTTTCCATGACAGTCAACATGAAACTCATACCTAATCCTGCCGACGGTCTTGCGAAAGCCGTAGGCGATAAATGCGGCAGAAATCTCGGCTTCGGCAAGAATCTCATCGATATCTCAAGCGTCGGGATAACATGCATCATAGGGCTCCTGTCATCAGGGCGTCTTGTGGGAGTTGGCATCGGTACTATCGTAGCTATGATAGGCGTTGGAAGGTGCATATTCGGTTTCAACTATTTTCTCAAAAATAAGATGCTTTCCGCTACAGGCCTCGCCGGCAGTACGGCTGCATAAAAAATCACTGATATTACTATCTTTTTTATAATATCTTCATAATGATCGTATTAACAAAAAAGCAGACCCAGGTCCATACTGTATCCTCAGGTCTGCTTTATTTTTCAATTGAAATCACGCCATAATGGTCTTTATAAGAACGATAGCGAAAACAATTACAAAAGCTATCGTCTCGACACAGAGTATAAGTTTGATGATCTCACATATCTTCTGCCATCTCTGACCATATTTCAGTCTTTCCTTCGTATGTTTTGAAATATTTCTCAAAAGAAGTATAAGTAGCACTATTCCGCATACAAGCGCTAAAATAATCCATGTCATTTCTGTTTACGACCTTTCAATAATTCTCTGCGATAAAATCTTTTCGCTTTTACAATAATATCAGAGGTTACACGCTATTTCCAGCTTTTTTGTAAAATATTGCTCATTATATCATCAAATTAACACATAACCTTGCGAATCAGTCAAGCTCTTTATATTCAAGCTCAACACCTCTCTGCTTCAGCTTTATCGCTTTGAGGAACGCTTTCGCCGTATCCATACATGTCATGACCGAAATACCGCGTTCTATAGCTTTTCTTCTTACAGGGAAACTTTCCGTTTCCTTTCTGTTTGCAACAGTAGGCATATTTATTACAAGTGCGATCTTTTCATCGCTTTCTTCATTATGATTCATGATCCATTCCTGGGCCGTATCGTAATCCATAAGCTCTGCAGGAATATCATGAGCCTTTGCAAAATCCATAGTGTCATCAGTAACATATATTTTAAAACCGCTGTTTACATATTCTTCAAGGATATCAGCCGTATACTGATTCTGTTCGGATTCTTTCAGTGTTACGAATATATTTCCTCCTACCGGAATATTCATCCCTGCCCCAAGGAATCCTTTATAAAGAGCTTTATCGAGATCCTTATCTATACCTAAAACTTCTCCCGTAGATTTCATTTCAGGTCCAAGCGCTATATCCATATCCGTGAGTTTTGCACTGGAGAAAACAGGCACTTTTACTGCATATTCATCGTTCTTCCTGTAAAGTCCCGTTCCATATTCGCTGTCTTTGAGTTTATGACCAAGCATCGCAGCAACGGCCAGTTTTACCATAGGGACCCTTGTTACTTTGCTGAGGATAGGAACTGTCCTCGACGCTCTCGGATTTACTTCTATAACGTATATCCTGTTCCCGTCATAAGCATACTGGATATTCACAAGACCTACTACATTAAGTGCGCCGGCTATCCTTTTCGTGTAATCTACAAGGGTGTTTTCAACTTCCTCGGAAAGAGAGTAGTCAGGATATACTGATATACTGTCTCCTGAGTGTACTCCAGCCCTCTCCACGTGCTCCATTATGCCGGGGATAAGTATATCTTCACCGTCAGCTATAGCATCCACTTCTATTTCTTTGCCCTGTATGTACTGATCTATAAGCACAGGATGTTCGCTCGAGAGTGATACCGCTTCCTTGAGATACCTCGTAAGCTCGGTATCGTTGTATACTACCTGCATAGCACGTCCGCCTATTACGTAGGACGGCCTTACAACGAGAGGATATCCAAGTCTTCTTACAGCTTCAAAGGCTTCCTCCTGAGTAGTTACCGCAAGGCCTTCCGGGACAGCTATATCCAAGGACTCTAAAAGCTCACAGAATTTTTCTCTGTCCTCAGCCAGGTCTATGTTTTCAAAGGATGTTCCCAATATATTTATGCTTCTGCTGTTGAGCTTTTCCGCGAGATTGAGGGATGTCTGTCCGCCAAACTGCAGTATAACACCGTAAGGTCTTTCTCTCTTTATAACGTTCATGACGTTGTCTATATGAAGAGATTCAAAATACAGCTTATCTGATGTATCAAAATCTGTGCTGACAGTTTCAGGGTTGTTGTTCATTATTATCGCTTCATATCCAAGATCTTTTATCGCCCATACTCCCTGTACGCAGCAATAGTCAAACTCTATACCCTGCCCTATCCTTATAGGTCCTGAGCCGATTACCAGGATCTTTTCTTCCGGACTCCTTACACTTTCATCTTCTTCATCATAGCAGGAATAGTAATACGGTGTGGCAGCATCGAACTCTCCTCCGCACGTATCTACCATCTTATATACAGGATATATATCATTGTATACTCGTATATCCTGAAGGACGTCTCTCGAAACTCCCGACAGCTCTATGATATCGCTGTCTGTGAATCCTCTTGATTCAGCTTCATATACCAGATCCTTCGTCAGCGGTCCCTTTGCCAGCTGCCTTTCCATATCTATGATGCCTTTTATCTTGTTCAGGAACCATCTGTCTATCTTGAGCAGATCGTAAAGTGCTTCAACGTCCATAAGATTTCTTCTCATAACTTCCGCTATGCAGAAGATCCTTTCATCGTCACACGCTTTTAATTTTTCTATCAGCTTATCGTTATCAAGATTGGTCACGAAAGGTATATGAAGACCGTCGCACTTTATTTCTATCGACGTCAATGCTTTCAGCAGTGCACTTTCGAAGGTCCTGCATATTGACATTACTTCTCCGGTAGCTTTCATCTGCGTACCAAGTTTTCTGGATGCAGTCCTGAACTTATCGAAAGGCCACTTCGGGAACTTGACTACAACGTAGTCGAGCACCGGCTCAAAACATGCACTTGTCGTCTGAGTAACGTAATTGGACAGCTCGTCAAGATTGTAGCCGAGGGCTATCTTTGCAGCTATTTTCGCTATAGGATATCCGGCCGCCTTTGACGCAAGGGCCGAGGATCTGCTTACCCTTGGATTTACTTCTATAACTATGTATTCACCGTTATCCGGATTAAGTGCGAACTGTACATTACATCCGCCTTCTATCTCAAGACTTCTTATTATTTTTATGGAAGCATCTCTGAGCATCTGATATTCTTCATCTCTCAAAGTCTGCGTAGGAGCGACAACTATACTGTCTCCCGTATGTACTCCTACAGGGTCAAGATTTTCCATGCTGCATATTATTATACAGTTATCTCTTCCATCGCGGATCACTTCATATTCTATTTCTTTCCAGCCTGCAACGGATTTTTCAAGCAGGATCTGTCCGATCGCGCTGTTTTCCATTCCTTTATAGCAAAGCTGCTCCAGTTCTTCCATATTCTCAGCGATCCCGCCGCCTGTACCGCCAAGAGTATACGCAGGTCTTATGATCACAGGAAATCCTTCCTGCTCAACGAATTCTCTGCATTCCTCTATGGACGTCGCTATTATACTGCTCGGTATCGGCTCTCCGATCTCCTGCATCAGCTTTTTGAATTCCTCCCTGTCTTCCGCTTTCTTTATGCTCTCTCTGTTCACTCCGAGAAGTTCTGTCCCGTATTTTTTGAGTATACCTTTAACTTCAAGCTCCATCGCAAGATTAAGGCCTGTCTGTCCTCCGAATCCTGCCAGAATGCCATCAGGCTTTTCTTTATCGAGTATTTGTTCCAGAGCCTCCTCTGTAAGCGGCTCCATGTACACTTTATCAGCAATACCTTTATCTGTCATGATCGTAGCTGGGTTGCTGTTAACTAATATCGTTTCTATGCCTTCTTCACGTATAGCCTTGCATGCCTGCGTACCTGCATAGTCGAATTCTGCCGCCTGTCCGATGACGATAGGACCGGAGCCGATAATAAGTATTTTATTGAGATATGTTTTCTTAGGCATTTTCCCCGTCCTCCTTTTTAGCTTTTTTCATCATATTTATAAATTTATCGAACAGATAGGTATTATCGTTAGGTCCCGGAGATGCTTCCGGATGAAACTGGACAGAAAATACAGGCAGATCCCTATGTTCCATTCCTTCAACAGTTCCGTCGTTAAGATTCAAATGTGTAACTTCCATTCCTTTTAGGATTATACTCTCATGCTGTACTGCATATCCATGGTTTTGAGATGTTATATACGAACGCTTTGTCTCTTTGTCGTAAACTCCATGGTTTCCTCCTCTGTGTCCGTATTTCAGCTTGTATGTCTTACCTCCAAGAGAGATCGCAAGGATCTGATGTCCCATGCATATTCCAAACATCGGTATTTCACTCAATCTTATCAGATTTTTAACTTCTTCTATAGCTTCTGTCGCTTCCTCAGGGTCTCCCGGGCCATTGGTAAGGAATATACCATCCGGCTTATCCTCCAAAACCTCCTCTGCCGAGGTGCCGTAAGGATATACTGTAAGCTCACAGTTTCTTTTTTGCAAACATTTGAGTATGTTGGCCTTCACTCCAAAATCGAGAACTGCAACTTTGAATGCATCATCCTTGTTTTCTTCATCAGGAGCAGCATCGAGCACATATTTTTCTTTGGTTGAAACTTCTTTCATCCAATCTCCTCTGAGCTTTCCTTCATCGCATAATTCTTTTGCTTTCGCCAGGGAAATTCCCTCAGTACTGATGAGACATTTGACAATTCCTGATTTTCTTATAAGTTTAGTTATCTTTCTTGTATCTACACTGAACACTCCGGGCACATTCTGCTCTCTGAGCCATTCGTCCATTGTTTTTGCGCTGTTGCTGTTGGAAGGCATATCGCAAAGATCTTTCACCACAAGTCCAAAAGCATGGATCCCATCGGATTCATTGTCTATATTGCTTATACCGTAATTCCCTATGAGAGGATAAGTCATATTTATTATCTGACCTTTGTAAGACGGGTCTGTAAGTATCTTCTGATATCCTGTCATCGATGTATTAAAGACGAGTTCCCCTACTGCTGTCCCTTTTGCTCCAAATCCGCGTCCCTTAAAGACAGTACCGTCTTCAAGATAAATCAATCCTTCCATTTCATCTATCGTTTTTATCATAGTATCATACAATCTCCTTATACATTGAATAAGCGACATCTCTGCCGCTTATAAATAATTATACATCATTACACATTTTTATGCAAGCCTTGCATATGCAATTTCTATACATCTTCCGGTCGTTTTTGTTTTTCTTTTTCTGTATCCACATTCATGAATACACCTGCACCGGAAGCTAAAAGCTTACCTGTGTTTTTACTTCTTGATTCACATATGAGATGAGTTATACGTCTTCCGGCAGAGACGGCTTTTACAGTTACAAACATTACATCCCCTTCTTTTACCGGACGTATATATTTTACATCAAGACTCACTGTCGGAGTGAAATTTTTGCCCGCCAGAAACCTTACAAGCACACCCATCGTCATATCAAAAGCAGTGCACATCATCCCGCCGTGCAGATGTCCCGCTCTGTTCACCTGCCACGGCTGTACCCTGAATGCAAAGGTTATGGTTTTATCTTCGTAGGAACAGCTTACCTTCTCCGCTCTCATGAGTCCGTTGATCAAATCCTTGTATATGCCGCTGTTTTCTGCCATCGTCATGTCGACGTATTCTTCAAGTTTTCTCTGTCCTTCGCTTTTGTCCATAGTTTCTCCTGAATTTTATATATCGTATATTATTCGTCCTTCTTTTCTTGCAGGAGGCTCCGGGATCTCACAGTCTGCATATCCTAAAGCCAACGCTCCTATTCCGGCAAAGTTCTCAGGAATACCCCATTTTTTCATGAGTTCCCTGCCTTCTTCAGTTTCAAACATTTCTCGCTCTCTGTGTATCCACCTTGAAGCCAGTCCGATAGAATGAGCCGCCAGCATCATCGTATCGAGCACGCAGCTTCCATCTTCTATATATGTGTTTCTGTCTTTTGGCGCAAACACCAGTATTACAGTAGGCGCTCCGTAATAAGGATTTGATTCTGCTCCCATCACCGCTGCATTCATCCTTACGATCTTTTTCATCATTTTTTCTTCCTGCACCGCTACCATCACCGGACTCTGCATCCCTCTTCCGGATGGTGCATAAAGACCTGCCTCAAGCACTGTATCAAGCTCCTGCCTGCTTATCTGCTCAGACTTGTACTTTTTTATCGATCTTCTCGTAACTATATTATTTAAGACCTGATTTTTCATTTTTATATCCGCCATACGATCAGTCTCCTTTCCGCATAAAAACAAAATGGATCACCGTTTTCCCGGCAACTTTCTAAAAATCTAACATACATTATATATATCACAAAACTAAAATACAAGAGTAATAAATGCCAATATATTGTTTCTCTAAAAATTACATGATATAATGCTGTTGTGTGACAATTCAAATTATTTTTTTTATTTCAACTGTAATGAGAAGAAGGAGAAACAAAATGAAAAAATTTATTGTAATGCTTTTATCTGCAATACTGTGTTTCGGTCTTGCAGCCTGCGGCGAAAAAGATACCACGCCTATAAAAGAAAGTGAAATTGATTCACTATACTCTAATCCGGACGATTTCGAAGGAAGAACATACGAATTTACAGCACAGGTATTTTCCGTTGAAAAAGATTCCGGTGCATATTACATTCAGGCCTTCCAGGATATAAATAACTACGGAAACAATACCGTTATCGTTTATGATAATACTGATACGACTATCAATACCGACGATTATATACGCGTAAAAAGCAGTGTCACGGGTGAATTCAAAGGCGAAAATAGTTTAGGCGGTGAAGTTACAGCCGTTCAGGTTAAAGCTGACTCGGTGGAAAAAATCACTGCTGCTGAGGCCTTCACTGCTGAAGAAACAATAGAATTGAACAGTACTGTTACGCAAGGAGATTATTCGGCAACCTTAGAAAAAGTTGACTTCACAGAAGATGAAACCAGGATATATATCACGATAACAAACAATTCATCATCAACATTTGACGTATACGCAGACCAAGGTGTAATAGTGCAAAACGGAAAACAATACGAATCTGAATACAATTACAACTATGACATAATGAGTACTGAAATACAAGCAGGCGCAAGCGCTGAAGGGATTATTCCATACACAAGGATAGATACTACCGGATTTACTTACTCATTTACAGGTTACGATGAGAATTTCAATGAACTGACCTTTGAATTCACCGTTCCTGCGTTAGAAGATAAATAACAATGAACTCAACAACACATATGCACGAAATAAACTCCCCCCAGTTACAAATAAAAAATTTTACAACTTTTGAGCAAAAGTCTACGAAAAAATGTGGGGAAACGGGAGGAAATAGAGTAATATAAAAACACATAAAAAACCCTCTGAAACATTGAAATTTCAAAGGGTTTTTTACTGAGACTGGCGCGCCATGAGGGACTCGAACCCCCAACCTACTGATTCGTAGTCAGGCACTCTATCCAATTGAGCTAATGGCGCTCGACAAGTCGTCGCTACACATTATACACCAATTGACAGTGTCATGTCAAAGAAAAAAGAGTTTCTGCTTATTTTGCCATCTTCTCTCTCATATTTTCCAGTACTTTCTTCTCTATCCTGGAGACCTGCACCTGGGATATTCCAAGTATCTTGGCGATCTGCTGCTGTGTCATATCTTTGAAATATCTTAGCATTATGACTTGTCTTTCCCTTTCTTCCAGGCTTTTTATAGCTTCTTTAAGATCTATGATATCTACGTTTTGCTCCTCTTCATATACATAATCGCCGGACTTTATCGCCTCGGGAGCCGCTTCATTATCGAAGCTCTCCATACTGGACAGCGAATCTATCGCTTCAAGTATCTCCATAACTCTTTCAGACGATATCTCCATCTTTTCCGCAAGATAACTTATCCTCGGACTCTTTCCGTACTTGTTGTAATATTCCTGCTGTATGGCTTTAAGATTTTTCATCTCGGTTTTAAGCTGACGGCTTACTTTTATCCGCCCGTCATCCCTTATAAACCTTTTTATCTCACCTAATATCATCGGGACTGCATACGTTGAAAACATTACATCAAATCCGGTATCGAACCTGTCTATCGCTTTGACAAGTCCCATAAATCCCACCTGCATCAGGTCCTCCGGCTCATAGTAACCTGATGCGTATTTCATTGCCAGGTTTTTTACCAGTCCTATGTTTTGATTGACCACTGTTTCCCTCGCACTGTCATCCCCCGACTGCGCTTTTTTGATAAGACTGTATGTATCTTCCTTGGCAACATATTCATATCTGCAGCTCACCTGTCTACAGCTCGCCCGGTGAATCCAGATATTTTATCATCGTAACGGCAGTCCCTTTTCCCATTTCCGACTTTACACTGAGTTTATCCATGAAGCTTTCCATAACGGTGAATCCCATACCGCTCCTCTCTTCACTGTCACCTGTTGTGAACAGAGGTTCCATGGCCTTTTCAACATTCTCTATTCCCTTTCCGTCGTCCTCTATCTTTATGATTACTTTCCCTCTTTCAAAGATCTCACATTCCATCCTTACAAAGTGTTCCTCATCTGCATCTTTTTTATCATTGCAGCCGTATCCATGAATTATACTGTTGCTCACAGCTTCTGAAACAGCAGTTTTTATTTCCGTAAGTTCCTCAACTGTAGGATCGAGGGGCATTACGAACGCCGCTGCAACAGCCCTTGCAAAAGCTTCATTTTCGGCAGCAGCGCTGAATTCCGTTTTCATAACATTTCTCATATTTCAAACCTCCATGCAAATCTGCTCTTGTCCTTTCAAAAAATCTATTGCACTCTTTTCATCCTCACATTTTTTCACGAGTGAAAAAACTCCCGCCATTTCCAATACTTTTTCCGCAAGAGCACTGCATCCCGATATACACATCCTGCCCTTATTCCCGGACATTTTTTTATACCTCCCAAGAACGACACCGATACCTGAGCTGTCCATCATTTCGACATTTGAAAAATCCATGACTAAATCTATACATCCCGATCTTTTCATTGATTCATCGATACCTTCCCTGAGCCTTGACGCCGTGTGATGATCCACATCTCCTATCACTTTTACAACCAAAATATCTTCATATATCCTAAAAATCGCTTCCACTTAAAAACCCCCTTTTCAAAGACTAATATAATTATAGTCTCCTTATCGGGGGTTGTCCTTAAGAGAAAATGTCGAAATTCTTCTATTTTTATACTTTAAGCAGGATATATGTCGATTATTTCTTCAGCCTCCACCGCAGCAGCTATCAGCGCATCACAGTCAAGCCTGCTCTCAGAACTTTTTATCCTGTCAAGTTTTGGTTTTGTTACAGGGTGCTTCGGCAGGAATACGGTACAGCAGTCTTCGTAAGGCTGTATAGACGTTTCATATGTACCTATCTCCTGCGCCTTGTCCATTATATCCACCTTGTCCATAGCTATGAGCGGTCTCATTACAGGCATGGATACCGCTGCATCAGTAACTACCAGAGATTCCGCAGTCTGACTTGCTACCTGTCCCAGATTTTCCCCGGTTATCAACATACCGCATCCGTTGTTTTCCGCGATCTTCTGAGCTATCCTCATCATAAATCTTCTCACAAGAATCGTAGTTTCCTCCTCAGGGCAATTCTGCACTATCTGCTCCTGTATATGAAGGAGATTCACAACGTGTAATCTGAATTTACCGCAGTAAACTGCTATCATCCCTGCCAGCTCTTCCACCTTTTCCTGGGCTCGCTGGCTGGTATAAGGAAATGAATGAAAATGAACTGCTTCTATCATCATACCTCTCTTGGCCATCATCCACGTCGCTACAGGCGAATCTATGCCTCCGGAGAGCAGGGAAAGTCCTTTTCCGTTAGTTCCGAGCGGAAGTCCTCCAAATCCTGCTATTTTGTCCTGATAAATATATGATTTATCGTGTCTTACATCAACAAAAAGCAGGCAGTCCGGATTGTGCACATCTACTTTCAGCACTTTGCATCCCTTAAGTACGGCAGCGCCTATCTGCCTGCTTATATCCGGAGATTTCACAGGGAAATTTTTATCTGCCCTCTTTGCTTCAACTTTAAAAGTTTTTATATGTCTCTCTTCTATAGCCTCAAGCATATACTCCACTGCGGCAGCGCCTATTGCTTCCATAGTACTTTCACATTCCACAGCGGGACTGATAGAAGCTACTCCGAATACCTTAGATATTTCCTTTATAACTTCTCTTTTATCGTTTATCACATCTGCTCTTACAAAAATAAGGCCCTCCTGACGCTTTACACTCACTCCGTCAAATTTCTTCAGAAGTTTTTTTATCCTTTCAACGAGCATCCTTTCAAAATACGGTTTATTCATCCCTTTTAAAGCAACTTCACCGCATCTTACGATAAAAATATTTTCATTATTCTTCATTTCCTTATCCACTTTTTTCTCCCGGTTACTTATCTTAAATATATCTTTCAGCGTTCACAGCAGCTGTTTATTTTATCTGAAGCTTCCAAGCTTCCTGAATCTTTTAACTGCACCGCACACTTTTTCTATAACTGTATCCGCTTCTTCCTCCGAATTGAAACGGCCTATGCTGAATCTCAGCGTCCCTTCTATCTCTTTATCCTTAAGTCCCATTGCCTTCAGCACATGACTCTGCCCTTTCTTATTTGAAGAGCACGCAGATCCCGTCGAAACGAATATACCATCCTGTTCAAGAGTATGCAACAGCACCTCTCCTCGCGTACCAAGGAACGAAACATTTAAAACAGATCCGCAGCAGCTCCCCGGTTTTTCTCCGGTCTCCTCAGGGCTGTTTATGATTATATCATCGATATTGTTTTTAAATCCGTTGAGCAAGCGATCCCGTATACGTTCCATGCGGTCTAAATCCGTCCCGATATTTTCACATGACATTTCCGTAGCCAGTCCAAAGCCCGCTATAGCCGGTACATTCTCCGTTCCCGACCGCATACCTCTCTCCTGACCGCCACCCTCTATAAAAGCCGGTATATTGACATCTTTTTTAACATAAAGAGCGCCTGCTCCCTTCGGTCCATGTATCTTATGCGAGCTTACCGAGATCATATCCGCATCTTTGGGCAGCGATATTTTCCCAAAGCTCTGAACAGCATCGCAGTGAAACAATCCCGGAGATTTTTTTTCTTTCATTATCTGCTTGATACGTCCCGCAGGCATCACTGTGCCGACTTCATTATTTACATGCATGATGGTAACAAGGATCGTCTTTTCATCTATACTGTCTGCCAGCTGCTCTTCGTCAAGACGACATTTTTCATCTACGCCTACATATACAACTTCAAATCCTTCGGATTCCAGCCTCCTGCAGCATTCAAGCACAGCAGGATGCTCCACTTTCGTTGTAACCACCTTGCTGCCATATCTTTTCATTGCTCTGACAGCGCCGAAAACAGCCATATTATCAGCTTCAGTGCCTCCGGATGTGAAATACAGCCTTCCGCCTTCAGCTCCAACTCCCATAGCCTTTTCCACCTGTCTGCGAGCCGTCTTGATTGCTTTTTCACTGTCCACTCCCAGCTGATACAGCGATGATGGATTGCCAAAGCTTTCATCCATGTAATCTATCATAAGCCTGGTAACCTCAGGATATTGTTTTGTTGTTGCGCTGTTATCCAAATATATCATCTGAATTCCCCCTTGCCTGAAAAAGGCGGATTTAAAAATCCGCCTTTCTGATATGCAACATCTATTGTCTTTATTTTGCGTAGTCGATAGCTCGGGTTTCCCTTATGACATTTACCTTGATCTGTCCCGGATATTCAAGCTCTGATTCGATCTTCTTGGAAATATCTCGAGCCAGGAGCGCTATGGAATCATCGCCTACTTCGTCCGGCTTAGCCACAACTCTTATCTCACGGCCTGCCTGTATCGCATACGACTTGTCCACGCCCTCTGTTGTATTTGCTATCTCTTCAAGTTTCTGCAATCTCTTGATATAAGATTCGAGAGTTTCCCGTCTTGCACCCGGTCTTGCTGCCGAAAGAGCGTCCGCAGCAGCTATGAGCACAGCCTCAACGGATTTCGGCTCATAATCGCCGTGATGAGCCGCCATACCGTTTATCACAGCTTCAGATTCCTTGTACTTTCTGAGGACCTCTATACCTATATCAACATGTGTGCCTTCTCTTTCATGGTCGAGAGCCTTTCCTATGTCATGAAGCAGTCCGGCTCTCTTTGCCAGAGTGATGTCAAGCCCGAGTTCTCCCGCCATAAGTCCCGAAAGGTGTGCTACTTCAATGGAATGTTTGAGTACGTTCTGTCCGTAAGATGTCCTGTATTTCAATCTTCCAAGAAGCTTTACAAGTTCCGGATGCAGGTTATGGATACCTACTTCAAATGTCGCCTGTTCACCTTCCTCTTTGATTATGGCATTGACTTCTCTCTCGGATTTCTCTACCATCTCTTCGATCCTTGCAGGATGTATCCTGCCGTCCACGATGAGCTTCTCCAGAGAAAGTCTCGCTATTTCTCTTCTCACCGGGTCGAATCCTGAAAGTATTACAGCTTCCGGCGTATCGTCAATGATCAGATCTATGCCTGTCAAAGTTTCTATCGCTCTTATATTCCTGCCTTCTCTTCCTATTATCCTGCCTTTCATCTCATCGTTAGGAAGAGGCACCACCGAAACTGTGGATTCAGCCACATGATCCGCAGCGCATCTCTGTATTGCGCCTGAAATTATTTCTTTAGCTTTTTTATCTGCTTCTTCCTTCGCCTTGCTTTCTATATCTTTATAAAGTACAGCCGCATCGCTTCTCGCTTCTTTCTCCACCTTCTGCAATATTATTTCTTTCGCCTGATCAGTGGAATACCCTGATATCTTTTCAAGTTCTTCAAGCTGTTTTTTCAGAAGATTATCCATCTCCTGCTGTTTGTTCGTGATGCTCTTTTCTTTATTTATTATGCTTTCTTCTTTCTTTTCAATATTTTCAAGTTTTCTGTCTATGGACTCTTCTTTCTGTATGAGTCTCCTCTCCGATTTCTGTATCTCGTTTCTTCTTTCTCTTATTTCCTTTTCCGCATCGCTCCTCTGTCTGTGAGCTTCTTCCTTTGCCTCAAGCACCATTTCTTTCTTTATGGTCTCTGCTCTGTTCTCTGCATCGAGTATAAGGTTTTTTGCCTTCTGTTCAGCATTGCCTATAGTCTTTTCTCCTATAGATTTTCTCAATATATATCCAACCAACAACCCTATGATAAGCGTTATCAGTCCTACAATAACCGGTATGACTACGTCACCTGCCATCTATAGTTTACCTCCTTTTCCTTATTTTCAGTTTTCAATCTTCATTTTTCAAATTTTATAATCAAATTAAAGTTACTTGTAAATATCAAAATATCACTGTAAAAGTAATAATATTTAATTAAAAGCACACAATAACATTATAGACTTTTTATGCTATGTAGTCAAGAAAATGGGGTGAGGCAATAATGGACAATTTTTTCAACATGATCAAACGCTGTAACCGTTTCATAGCAATGATCCCCCTGATTCTTTCCCTCGCAGGTGTAATCAGTCTGCTAAGCATATCAAAAAGCGAAAGCACCTTCCTTTCCAGGGAAGTTATAATACAGTCTGTAGCCTTGCTTGCAGGAATATTTCTTACCGTTGTCATACTGCTTCTTGGCTACAGATATTTTTCTGAACTGGACAAGTTTTTATATATATCAGGTATCCTTCTTCTGCTTTCGGTATACATACCGGGCATCGGGATCTCTTTTTACGGCTCACGTTCATGGATAGACCTGGGATTTACTACTTTTCAGCCCTCTGAAATAGTAAAGATCATATTCATCATAGTCATGGCGTCCTATCTTTCAAAACACAGTGATTCGCTTTCTCATATGCAAGGAATATTAAAAGCCGCGATTTACGGTCTTCCCTTTATACTTATAGTTGCAAAAGAAGACTTCGGCAGCGGATGTGTGTTTTGTGCGATCTGGATCTTCATGGTCTTTTGTTCAGGTCTCAAACTCAGGATCATAGGAAAAGCCGCCATGGTTTTCTGTGTTCTTCTGCCTGTTTTTTACTTTCTCCTTGCCGGATACCAGAAGGAAAGAATAGATGCCTTTTTAAATCCTGATGATCTCAGTCTTCCGGGGAACTATCAAGTTTGGAATTCCAAAGTGACGATAGGCTCGGGGGGATTCTTTGGAAAAGGCTACATGGACGGAACTCAGAGCTCACTGGGGTTTCTCCCTGTTCCTGAATCCGATTTTATATTTGCAGCAACCGTGGAAGAATGGGGATTTTTAGGTGGTGCTGCGATCATAATACTGTTTTCCATACTGATATATAATACTTTGAAAACAGCTAAATATGCCGTGGATCTCAACGGTACGCTTATAGCAGCCGGAGTTTTCGGCATGCTGTTTTTTCAGTCTTTTGAAAATATCGCAATGAACATGGGTCTTATGCCTGTTACCGGCATAACCCTGCCTTTCATGAGTTACGGCGGTTCGTCCCTGCTTTCAGCATTGGCCGGCACGGGACTGCTTCTGAGCGTAAGCTGCTATCAGAAAATATGATCTTGCATATAAAATCATCCGCAAAAATTACGGATGATTTTATATGCATTATATGATAAATATACAGTCTTACATATCATTTATTATCTGTCATATTTTCTCAATATTTCTTCTACCTGTTCCTGCGGCATTGCGTATATTTTATTATGATACAAGCCTTCCATAGTTTCACCTGCACAGATAGCATTTAATATAGCCTCTTCAACTGCATCCGCCACTGCCTTGTATATGGGATCCATCATATAATCTCCCAGAACTTCCGCATTGGATGTCTTATGGGTAAAAGAATTTTCATTTGCAGTGGAAAATGCCACGAAAATATCACCCGATCCGTTTTCATATCCTGATCCAAGCTTTCCTATTCCTATCGGAACTCTTTTGCACATCTTTGAAAGCTGTATAGGATTTACAGGAGCGTCAGTGGCGATCACTACTATTATCGATCCGGTGCCCGGTCTTAGTTTCAATCTTTTGTATTCAGGATCCGCACCTTTTATCTTTTCGCCCATATCAATCCCTCTTATGTTGAACCACTTTCTCGCACCATGATTTGCCTGTACTAAAACTCCTACGGTATATCCTCCTTCTTCTTCGGAAAGTTTTCTTGATGAAGTGCCGGTTCCCCCTTTAAACTCATGACATATCATTCCCGTACCGCCCCCAACATTTCCTTCTTCTATTCTTCCGGAGTGTGCGTTGTTCAAAGCTTCCATGACATGTTCTTCTTTAACATGGAAACCGTTTGTATCATTCAGAATACCATCGTATGTCTCTCCCACTACAGGGTAAAAATATCCGCTTCCTTCTACTTCCTGACCTTCGAATACAAGAGGATGGTAAAAATTATTCTGCAGCATCCATTTAGTCGTCGTATCTCTTACTATTCCTACGCTGTTTGTATTAGTTATCATTATCGGACCATGAATAAAACCTGAATCATCCATCCAATGGGTACCTGTAAGCTCCCCATTCCCATTCAGATCATGTCTTCCCGCATAAACTACACTTCTCTTTTTTCCTCTCGGAAGTATTGCAGTAACGCCTGTCCTCGCAAAGCCGCTTCCGGTTCTGTCATAATCGTCCGGAGTACCTTTGATTATAGTGCTGTAACCTACTTCCACTCCCTTTACATCTGTGATAGCATTATACTTTCCTGTAACTCCGTCAAATTTTATTCCAAGCTCTCTCGCTCTCTTTTTCATTTACTTTTCCTCTCTTTCTGTTTTTACAATCAGTCTTTCGGCGTTTTTATAAAACACCTTTGCTTCAAGCTCCTTATCTCCGTCACATGCTTTCTCCACTACTTTTACCGGAGCATTCTGTTTTCCCCACGGCCAGTCAGAACCAAACAAAACTCGATCCTCTCCGAATCTTCTTATGAATTCCTTAACAACCGCAGCCGACTGAAAAGAAGTGTCAACATAAACGTTTTTCATACCTCTTCCCTCATATAACTGCTCATATTCAGATGTCCCTCCCGAATGAGCAGCAACAAAATTTATACTCGGAAATTTATCCGCAAGTTTAAGAAAGTCATAATTTGAACCGAATTCCGGAATGTTTCTAAAACTTTCTTCCGGATGAAAATAGGCAAACGGATACGTATGACATATTACAGGTTTTTTTGTAATTTCCCATGCTTTAAGAGCTTCATGAACTTCATCCGACAACATACTTTTCCTCTGAAGTATCGGATGTATTTTAAGTCCCATCGCTCCTTTTTCCGAGTCTTTAAGAAGCTCCGCTCCCGCATCATTTCCAAGAGAAAAATCTATGCATGTAAAGGGAATTATTCTGTTGTCGAGTTTTGATGCCGCGAGAATCTCTTCAAATCCAACATGCGGCAGAACGGGGAGTACCCACGCCTGCGATATTCCGTTTTCATCCAATGATTTCTGCATATTCTGAAGCGTTGCAGTATTGTTTCTCGCCTGCTCTTCGTTAAGCGTGCTTTCTTTAAATTCTTCCATATCTATCTTTGTCAGCTCAACCGGCAGTTCGAGCATGTTTTCTTCAATTATATCAAGATAATTATGATGATCTCTTTTCCTTACATTCTGTTTAAACGTAATGTTACGTCCGTAGAGTATATCTCCAAGATGAGAATGGGAATCGATTATTTTTTTCATGACCTTCTCCTTAAAAAATTTTGTATATGAAACCTTAAATCAGCGATGCAGCAGCTTTTCAAATCCTTCCTCGCTGTATTTCTCTCCATTTTTCTTCAGTTTAAGAGCTTCTTTGAGTGCTTCGTGACGTTTTTTTGTCACTGGATAAAATACGGCAAACAACCCCGCGGCAAGGCCTATTGCTCCGGGAAGCAGAGTATTCGCCGCTATTATCTTGTCACAGGCTTCCGCTTCACGTCCTGCAATCCCGTATCCTCCCATTTGAAGAAAAACACCTAATATCTGCATTGAAATCGCCGTGCCGCACTTCTGCACAAGGTCTAAAAGTCCCACAACAGCACCTATCCTGCCCTCACCGTTCACATATTCATCAAGCTCGTTCAAATCATACATCAATGAAAAATATATTGTATAAAATGAAGTATTCCCAAAAGTGAAAAACGCTGCCATAAGTATAGCTATTTCATAGGATTTAACTCCTGCAATACCAAAAATGCAAAGCGCAGCGCCACTGAAAATCATCGACAGACAGTAAACATACTTTTTATCTATCTTTTTTCCAAGTCCATTTATCACAGGCGCCCATAAAACGGAAAATCCTCCTATGCAAACAAAGAACATAGACTGCTGCGAAGCCGTAACATTGAAATTATTCGCGAGCATGTATACAGCTCCTCCACTGGCTGCAGCAGATGTCATAGCCCAAAGGAGCACAGTAATTCCAAGAAATCTGACAGGTCTCAGTTTCATCACCTGAAAATATGATGAAATCATATTCTTAAATGAAAATTTTTCAGTTTGATTCGTATTTATTGTGTCTTTTCCCTTTGTACGCCATACGCATACGATCATTCCTGCAACTATCAATATACTGAATACGGCACCTACCGTTCCCCATCCGTGAGACGAGCTTCCACCAAGATTTTTTTCAACAAAATCCACTATCATCGGCGGCACAGCGAGAGCTATTATCATAAGCGCATATCCCACTGCGCTCCCCCATGCTCTTATACTCGTTCTCTCTTCAAAATCATCGGTAAGTTCACCTCCGAGAGCAAAAAACGGTATAACATAACACGTATAGCATGTCCAGTAACCCATAGCTGCCACCATAAAGTACAGAAATTTCAGGCTACCCGGTAAAGGCATATCACTGAATATCAAAAACATACATATACCGTAAGGTACTATGGTTTTCATCATAAAGGATCTTCTCCTACCATATCGGCTGCAGCTTTTATCAGATAAAAATCCGACAAAAGGATCACACACCGCATTCCACAATACAGCCACAGAAGATATCATCCCGCCCTTTACCGGAGATATTCCTGCAATATCGGTAAGAAAAAACAGAAAATAGAAGTTAAATATATTCAAAGGCACAGTATCTCCGAAAGCGCCTATCGCATATCCCAGTTTATCCCCTATCGATAGCTTTTTATCCGTCATTTTTTCTCCTTTCTATTCAAATTCTACTGTAATTTTTAAAGCTGTTTGCGCAAATTCAGCATCCAATTATATGTAAAAGCAATATGCGTGCCAAAGTCCAAAGGATTTTCATAAAAAATTCCGATAAACAATCAATCAAACGGTCATATTCTTTATCTAATATCCATCTAATATATAAAAAATGCATATTTTCCCCTTAAATCCAAATCAAAAATAGCCTATTGTCTAAAAATTTAGACAATAGGCTATTTTCTAAAATCGTTTTTTTACCCATAAACGCTAATTTCTGTCCAGTACTTTAGACATCGTCTAAAATACTGGACACTTTTTACCTTTTATCTTTCTCTCTTTCTTTCTCCTCTATGTTTTTTATCGTCCTCAGCTTATTATATAAAGTTGCTCTTGATATCTTCAGCATATTTGCCGCTTTTATCCTATTTCCTCCGCATGATTCCAAAGCTTTGAGGATAACTTCTCTTTCACATATCTCTCTCGCCCTTTCAAGGGGAGCATCATCTTTGAATACATCTTCTCTCACATTCATTTTCAGCTGTCTGGAAATAAAATCTCCCAGATCTTCCGTATCTATATAGTTTCCCGTACACATATTCATAGCACGCTCAATTACATTCATAAGCTCCCTCACATTTCCGGGCCAATGATAATTATAAAATATCTTCATTACATCATTGGATACCGATTTAACCTTTTTGTCAAGTTTTTCATTCATGTCGCCGATAAATTTATCAATTAAAGCCGGAATATCTTCCTGCCTTTCTCTCAAAGGCGGGATCGATATCCTTATTACGTTGAGACGATAATAAAGATCTTCTCTGAAGTTTCCTGCCCGCACAAGCTCTTCGAGGTTTTTATTAGAAGCCGCTATTATCCTGACATTCATCTTTCTGCTTCTCCCTCCTATCCTCGAAAACTCCTTTTCCTGAAGCACCCTCAAAAGTTTCGGCTGTATATGGTACGGCAGCTGATCTATTTCATCCAGAAATAATGTTCCATTTTCCGCCATTTCGAGAACGCCTGCTTTTCCGCCTTTTTTCGCACCTGTGAATGCACCGTCCTCATACCCGAAAAGTTCCGATTCAAACAAAGTATCCGGTATCGCGGCGCAGTTTATCTCTATTAGAGGACCATTCATTCTTCTGCTGCTGTTGTGGATAGCATGAGCTACAAGTTCTTTGCCGCATCCCGTTTCCGCTTCTATCAGGCAAAAAGAATCCGACTCAGATATTTTCATTATCATATTCTTGAGATCAACTATCTGACTGCTTTTCCCTGCTATATCCGATATGCCGTACTTCGTATTTTTGAAATTACGCTCCATAAGATTTTCAAAACTGTTTCTGTCTTTCATGTTTATTTTTATATTCCCTGCGTTTTTTCTCAGTTTTTCCAGGAAATTCTCTACTTCCTCAGCACAAGAGAATAAGTCATAATCGATCACCCAGCTTCCTTTACTCATATGCAGTCTCTTCATTTTTGATATATTCATTGTGCTGAATCCCATATAAAAAGCAAGCTCACTATCTTCATCATTTGTAAGAAAGCTTTTTATCCTGCTTCCGGGATGCACTTCACTTATATTCTTTTCCGTCACTTCTTCAGGCAAATTTTCTCTATCAATCTCCACTATGCGCCTTTTCATATCCTCCGACATATATTTTATATTTCCTGAATCATCAGTAACTATGAGTCCATCAATGCAATCGAGTATAGCCATGCACTCTTCGTAAGACAATTTTGCTCTATTGCCGTTTTTATTCATAAAATCCTCCAAAAAACCCCTTGATCCCGCTGCAGTCTTCCGCGTCGTTTTCAAGGGGGCGCTGTTTTTTCAGGCATTCTACTTAAGCAGTATTCTGTATATTATTTCGTTGAAATTTCGTTCTATGTACGTTCCTTTTTTACATACTATCGGTATACCTTTGTTAGTGGATATATGTATATTGTCATCGTCCTGTATTATACCCACCACCTGTCCTTTGAACATATCGGCTATTTTGCTCAGACTCGGCACCATTCCTGCCCGCATAAGGTCTGCACGCACTTTGTTCACTACGATATATATATCTTCTATACCGTTATCCTCAAGATACCTTTCTGTTACATCGGCATCTCTAAGCGAAGAGACTTCAGGCTCTGTAACTATAACTGCCTTGTCCGAAGGAGCTATGGCGACATCAAGCATATCCCCTATGCCCGCAGGACAATCTATTATTATATAGTCAAAATACCTTTTAAGCTTGCCGCATAGGATCTCCATATGGAGCGGAGTTATATCCCTGTCATCTCTTCTCGGAGAAGCTGCCATAAAGTAAAGACTTTCAAATCCCTTCACTTTTATCATGGCTTTCTTTATACGGCATATTCCGGACATAACGTCCATTATATTATAGACCACTCTGCTTTCCATACCCAGATAAAGGTCCATGTTTCTAAGTCCCATATCCATATCGAGAAGCATTACGCTGCACCCTTTTTCAGCGAGCATCGCTCCCATATTTACAGCGAACATTGTTTTTCCTGTGCCGCCTTTACCCGATGAAATTAAAATGACTTTTCCCATCCTTCGATTTCTCCGTACTTTCCTATGATTTCTCTTGCTATTGGTGCTGCATTTGCAGATGTTTTCCCTTGAACAAGCATTACAGCTACTGCTATACGCGGCTCATCCGCAGGAGCCAGAGCAACTGTCCACGCAAAATTGTCGTATTTCTCCTTATACGCATCTATATCATCGTATGTCAGTTTCCCGCCGCTCAAATTTATCAAAGCACGTCTCAATGCACCGTCTTTATCATCATACATATCAGGATATTCATCCATAAGACGCTCAGCCTCACTTTCCGCATCATTGAACGATATGCCCGGTGCTATCAGATGGATATGACGCCTTATATAATCATATTCATCTTCCGGGTCTATATACCCGGATCGCTGTGCAGTACCGGTCTTTGCCGCCACAGAATACGGAAAATCAGAAAACGCACGCTCAAGTGAGCCTCCGTCTCCTTTTGCCACTTCCGTCATCGCATCTATTAAATATCTGATATTTTCCTTGTTGGAATATGTTTTTTCCTGATTTTTAGAAGAATTCTTTATAAGAGACACTTCGCTTCTGATGCCGCCGCTGCCGAGAGTTGCCATGTAAGATGCCATCTGAAGTGTTGTATAAGCATTGTCCCCCTGACCTATCGCTATGTTGAAAGTGTCGCCCAATGTCCATCCCATCTGGTTGAAATAATCGTATTTACAAGTACACGCCAGTTCGTATACTTTTTCCGGTCTGATCATCTTTTCTTCTTTTAGTTTGCCTATAATTTCATCTAAAGTCAAGTCCTTATCGCCCCAATTTGAGATTTTTTCAGCGAGCTTAGAAATATTTTCATCATTTTTAAGATATTTCTTCTTGAAATAAGTTTCTCTCTCAGCTGAAAGATAATTTTTTAAGCTGTTTTTTATCCCGTTATTTTTGAGTTTCTCAGTAGGAAGCTTACCGATACTCTCAGGGATCTGTATTCCCGTCTTTTTCCCCAGCCCCATCTTTTTGGCGTAAGAAACTATAAGAGAATTATCTATTTTCTTATCATATCCAAGAGAGTCCCCCGAAGCAAAATCCTTTCCTGCGGCTATATCATAAAAATAATAATTGCAGGATACTTTAAGCGCCTCCGCAAGATCGACATATCCATGATTTTTTCCATTTTCATTCCAAAGAAAGCACCCGTAGGTTCTTCCTCCAAGCTCTATATATCCTTTGTCGAGAAGATATCTGTTTTCGTCAAGCCCGCAGTCTAAAGCAGCCATCGCTGTTATCGGCTTGAACGTCGACCCCGGCTGCACCGCACTCATCGTGGCAACATTATAAAGCGGCGCCGGACTCATGGAATCATTATCATTTTTTCTCTGCAAAGACTGCCACTTTTCACTCGATATACCTTCTGCAAAATCATTTGGATCAAAATCAGGGAAATTCGCCAGCGCGAGAACTTCCCCCGACTCGACATCCAAAGCTACAGCTGCGCCCGATCCTGCATTCTTCGCATAAGTCATCTTATAATCTCCGTAAATGCTTTCGAATGTCCCTCCTGCAGCCGCCTGCTCTATAGCTTTCTCAAGAGCATCTTCAGCCGTTTCCTGCAGATCTGCATCTATTGTGAGCTTCACATTTTTTCCCTTAACTGCACTGCTTTTACCGAGAACTTTTTTTACGCTGCCTGAAGAGTCTATCTGCAGGCTGCTGACAGCATCCTCACCTCTGAGAATATTTTCGTATTCCTTTTCTATGCCGTATTTGCCAACCATCGCATCGCGTCTGTAACCTTTTTCTTTTACATACTCATCTTCTTCATCGGCCGATATCCTTCCCATATATCCGACTATATGAGAAGCAAAGGCTCCTCTTGGATAATCTCTCACATAATTGACCGATACCTGAACTCCCGGATACTTCCTCTCTTCTATTTCCTCAGCTGTTTCCCGGGAAATCTTTTCCGCAATATTTATCGGCATATATGCAGTGTATCCCTTTTCTGAGATAGCTTTTTTTACGTCTTCCTGCGTTATATTCACATCTTCTCCGTTTTCCTGCAGTATCCTTATAACTTCCGATGCATCTTCAAGCGCCTTTTCTTCTGTAAGATTGACTCGGCTGATATTGACCGAATATACCGCCTTGCTCGTAGCGATCAATTCACCGTTCCTGTCTGTGATATCACCTCTCGGCGCAGTCTCATATACTGCCCTCAGAGACATATCATCTGCATATCCCTGCCATTTTTCTTCTTCTATCACTGTAAGAGCAAAAAGCCTTGCCAGAAGTACAGCTCCTGAAACAGCAGCTAAAAACATTATTATAAAATGTTTAGATCTTCTTTTTGCACTCACTTACCTCTCCTTTTTATATAAGCCCTGCGTTTTTCATACTGACGAATTTTCCGTCTCCTATCACTATATGGTCAAGTACGGGTATCCCTAATATCTCACCTGCCTGCATAAGCCTCTTTGTCGTGATCACATCTGCTTCGCTGGGAACAGGATCCCCCGAAGGGTGATTATGTAAAAAGACCACGGATCCTGCACTCCTTCTCACCGCATCTACAAAAACTTCTCTTGGATGGGTCGTGCTTGAGCAAAGATCGCCTACAGATATCTTCGTTTCTTCTATGATCTCTCCTTTGGCATTTATCATGAGACTTATAAAATGCTCCTTTTTGTAGTACCGCATCCGCTCCATAAATATTTCCGCTATATCTCCGGCACTGGTGATAGACAGTCTCCTGCTTACGGGATTCGATGCGATCCTTTTCCCAAGTTCAGCCGCTGCAAGTATCTCACATGCTTTTGCTCTTCCGATCCCTTTTACACATTCGAGTTCTTCCGGCCTGCACTCTGCCAGAAAGGATATGCCTCTGCTGTTCAATGTCATGATTTCCATAGCTATCTCAAGCGCAGATCTGTCTTTCGTCCCGCTTCCTATCAATATAGCCAGAATTTCAGCAGTAGACAGGTTTTCTCTTCCCTCTTTAAAAAGTTTTTCTCTCGGCCGTTCATCTGCCGGCAATTCTCTTATATTCATTTTTCCCTTTTTCTCCTTTATTATTTTATATATTTCTTCCACCTGAATATAATTTACCATAATTTTCCATAATAACCAATACATTTCATCCTCTCTTTTAAATAATTTTCCGATATCGTGAAATAATATAATACGTAAGATATTTCAACCATTGAGGAGGTAATGTAATGGACATCAACAAGAGCATAAAATGCACTGTAGCAAACTGCAGACATCATGCGGGATCAGCAGATTTCTGTTCACTGGACTGTATAACTGTAGGTACACATGAATGCAATCCGTCCATGGATCAGTGTACAGACTGTCTGTCTTTCTGCAAGAAATAACTAAAGCGGAATAACTGACAGCCTGCCCGGCCTTGCAGTATACAAAAGGCTTTAAATAAGACCATGCCATTTTATCCGAGGTCAGGCACTTCCCCTCTGTTTTACGCATATAGTAAAAATCAGCAGAGGGGGATACATATAATGAGTGTTTCATTTCCGAAACCACTGACCGAAAAAGAGGAGAAGTATTACATAGATCTTTATGAGAAAGGAGACGAAGATGCCCGCCTTATACTGATAGAAAGAAATTTAAGACTCGTAGCACACATAGTAAAAAAGTACGCTTCACACCAGCACAACGCTGAAGATCTCATATCAATAGGCAGCATAGGACTGATAAAAGCCGTCAATACATACAGCAGCAAAAAATCAGTCCGCCTCGCAACTTACGCTGCAAAATGTATCGAAAATGAGATCCTTATGAGTATACGTGCTTCCAAAAAAAACGCATCAGAAATCTCTCTGAATCTGCCTATAGGACTGGACAAAGACGGCAACGAAATAAACCTTAACGATATACTCGGTACTGACCCGGACGAAATCATCAACGATATAAGCCTTAAAATAAGAGTACAGCACATGATAGAAGCTCTGGATGATACGCTTACACCGCGTGAAAAGACAGTAATAGTACATCGTTACGGTCTCCTCGGGAATATACCGAAAGCCCAGAGAGAAGTCGCGGAAATTCTCGGAATAAGCCGATCATACGTATCGAGAATCGAGAAAAAAGCTGTGGAAAAGCTCCGCGAAAGGCTGTGGAAAGATACACAGTAAAAGACGCTTCGTATAATGAAGCGTCTTTTTATATGTTTTGACTTTCATCTCATGCCAATGCCGGTTTGCTGTAGCTTCCTGATTCCTTCAGATAATCGAGGATGGCCTTATATACAGGTCCTGCATCCGAAGCACCCGAACTGTCGCCTCCCATAAAAACTGTAATTACATAATCAGGATCATCACATGGAGCATATCCTGTGATCCATCCATAGGTCTTGCCATTTTCCTTTTCCCCATATTCTGCGGTACCGGTCTTCACCGCCGCTTCAGCGTTCCCGTCTTCATCTGAAAATCCCAGATATGAAGCCGTTCCCTCTTCGGTGACTGCTTTCATCATCTCTCCCACCTCTTTCGCTGTTTTTGTTTCTATTACCTGTCGTTCATCCTCATCCTCTTCCATAACTATATGAATACCTCTGTCCACACCTTTTGATGCGATTATATTGGTCATTGAAGCCACCTGAATGGGAGTTGCCAGCATCTGGCCCTGTCCTATGGAAAGATTCCCTATCCCTGCACCGGAACTTTCAGCGGCGGTCATCATATGCCCGCTGTGTTCCTGCGGATAACCTTCCAGTAAGTTAGAGCCAAATCCCATCTTTTTTGCCATTTTGTATATTTCATCATAACCTACTTCCCTTCCCAACTGTATAAAGTAACTGTTGCAGGAGTGTGCAAACGCCTCTTTCATGTTTATTCTGCCGTGGCCCTTTTCACCTCCCGTCTCACATCCTATCCGCACCCCTTCGAGCTCCGCATAGCCTTTGCAGTCATATTCTCTTTCATGCGGTATGCCCTTTTCAATGGCAGCGGCTGCAACTACGATCTTGAAAACAGAGCCGGGAGCATATTCTCCCTGCGTTGCTTTGTTTATCAATTCATTTCCATTGCTTTCTATATGTCCCTTCACATTATTGGGATTGAATGTTGGATATGACGCCATTGCCGCTATGTCGCCGCTGCGCGCATCAAGAACAACTACAGCACATTCTTTCCCGCATGATTCTGCGATATCTTCTATCTCCTTCTGCATTTCCATATCCAAAGTAGTACTTATACCGTCCTTTACTGAAATATCTTCATCACGATCCGAGGTTATCATAAGGCCTCTTCCCGGAAGTATATTCCCCTTTACATCTGCTACCGCATAGATACGTCTGTTAAGACCGTTCAGTTCCTCATCAAACATAAGCTCAAGTCCTGCGGCTCCCGAGTCATCTTTCTCATTGACATATCCTATGAGATTCGCAGCCGTCTGATCATCGCTGTATCTTGCGGAAGCTTCAAGTATATAGGCATCGTACTCTGCCGTCAGTTTTTCCCCGGCTTCTTTATCGTAGCTTTCCGAGGAATAGACATAATACCCCTTGTTTTCATCGCTGACTTCAGAGGCACCGATATTTTTCATTATCTTTGCCGCCTGATAATCAAATTCACTTTCCTTTACTATATAAACATATCGTTTTTTATTTGCTACAAGAGCGGCTCCTGCTTTATCGTAGATAATACCTCTCCTATTACCTCCTTCAAGCGCTATAAGGGACTGGGAATACGCTGCTTCCGACAGTTCTTCGCCTCCTGCCAGCTGTATATACCCAAGGCGGCATATCAGCATTACGAGCAATACTGCCACACCGCACATAATGATTTTAAGATTTTTTTTCGAATTTTCCATAAAAAAACTCCTCCGCATATATCATTCCCATGCGAAGGAGCCTCTATACTATTTTGATTTCAACTTGTATCTGCTTACTTTAAGCTGTGTATAAATAATCCGCTCCCAAGTTTTGGTTCAAACCACGTTGATTTAGGCGGCATCACCAGTCCTGCATCAGCTACTTCAAGAAGATCTTTTACATCAACCGGATATACTGCAAACGCCACTTTCATATCACTTTCAGCTCTCTTTTTAAGTTCTTCAAGGCCTCTTATTCCTCCTACAAAATCGATCCTCTTATCTGTTCTCGGGTCTTCTATTCCAAGTATCGGCGAAAGGACATTGTTCTGAAGCACAGCAACATCCAGAGAATCCGTTACGTGATCAGGGATTATTTCATCCTTAGCCGTCAATTTATACCAATTCCCTTCAAGGTACATGGAAAAGACGTGTTTCTTTTCAGGCCTGTATGTATCAGCACCCTTGTTTTCCACTTCAAATCCTGCAGCTTCAATCTTCTTTATAAATTCCTCCGCGCTGTTGCCGTTCAGATCCTTTACAACTCTGTTATAATCGAAGATCTTAAGATCGTTGTCCGGGAAAATAGCTGCCATGAAGAAGTTGAATTCTTCATTTCCCGTATAACCGGGATTCTCCTCTCTTCTCTTCATTCCCACTTTGCATGCTGATGCGCTCCTGTGGTGTCCGTCAGCAATATAAAGCGCAGGTATCTCCGAGAACAGCTCTGTTATACTGTTTACTATCTTATCATCGTCTATTACCCAGAGTATATGTCTTATGCCGTCTTCCGCAGTTATATCGTACTCAGGTTCGTTCCCTGCCGCAAAGCCTTCTACGATAGTTCTTATTCTCTTATCGTCTCTGTAGGTAAGAAATACCGGCTCGGTATCCGCATCGCATACATCGAAGTGGTTTATCCTGTCCTGTTCTTTTTCGACCCTTGTGAATTCGTGCTTCTTGATGATATTATTCTGATATTCATCTACAGACACGCATCCTACTATACCAGTCTGGACACGTCCATCCATTATCTGCCTGTAAACATAAAGCGCCGGTTTTTCTTCCTCACGAAAGACTCCTTCCCGCAGATATTTTTCTATATTATCTCTTGCTTTTTCATATACACTTCTGTCATAAGGATTTTCCTGCTCAGGCAGATCTATTTCCGATCTGCATATATGAAGAAAACTGTAAGGATTTCCTTCTGCCATGTCAGAGGCTTCCTGTCTGTTCATAACATCATAGGGCAGAGAAATAACTTTATCCGCATATTTTTTTTCAGGCCTTATAGCCGTAAAAGGTCTTACTGTTGCCATTTAATTGATCTCCTTTAATACATACTCTATAACTTCATCTATAGACATTCCCGTAGTATCCACTTCTATTGCATCTTCTGCTTTTCTCAGCGGATTTAATGTTCTTGTCGAATCGCTGTGATCCCTCGCCTTTATATCAGCAAGCACTTTCTCACGGGAAACATCCTCACCTTTTTCCAGAAGCTCCTTATAACGCCTGTCCGCTCTTTCCTCGGCAGATGCTGTAAGGAAAAATTTATATTCGGCGTCTTTCAAAACATTAGTTCCTATATCTCTTCCATCCATGATAACGCTTTTCCTGCTGCCCATACTGCGCTGAATATCCACCAGTTTTTCCCTGACCTCAGGAAGAGCGGAATAGACCGATGCAGCCTTCGATATATCAGGAGTCCTTATCCTGTCATTTACCTTATCTCCGTCAAGTATTATATCTCCGCTCACGAAATCTATATCTGTATCGTTTAAAAGGTTTTCGAGTTTTTCTTTATCCTCAGGTCCTACCTGATTTTTAACAGCTTTATATCCGATGGCCCTGTACATAGCGCCTGTATCTATATAATCTATTCCAAGCCTTTTAGCCACCTCTTTTGCTATCGTGCTTTTCCCGGCTCCGCTCGGTCCGTCTATTGCAATCCTGCAAATCCCTTCCATTTTATCAGCACCTTTCTAAAGTCCGTATGATTTCTTATCATTTTTTATTCTTGTTGGTAAGCAATTTTTCTATCTCCGCTACAAACGTATTTATATCGGTAAACTGTCTGTATACAGATGCAAACCTGATATACGCCACTTCATCAAGCTCCCGCAGCCTTTCCATGACGAGCTCTCCGATAAATGTACTGTCTACTTCCTTTTCCATCATATTGTTCAGTCCGCGCTCGATTTCATCGACGACTTTTTCCATTTCGCTTATGGATACAGGTCTTTTTTCACACGCTCTGATTATTCCTTTGAGGAGTTTATTCCTGTCGAAGGCCTCGCGTCTGCCATCCTTTTTTATCACCATAAGTATCATTTCTTCGACTTTTTCATAAGTCGTGAAACGTCTGCCGCAGGCTTCACATTCGCGCCTTCGTCTTATCGCATGTCCATCCTCGGTATGTCTCGAATCTATTACTCTGCTGTCATCGTTCTCACAATACGGGCATTTCATTTTAAACCTCCCTGCCGATAGTGCATACAACAAACTTATATTTGATTTTACTACATATCCCGCATTTTGCCAATACTGCTGTTTAGTCACAATACTTCATTTTCACTATCTTTCAGTCTATGATAGGAGGAACATCTACGAGAATGACATCTTCGCCGACGGTTTTGACATGTTTCCATTTTATAACGTAATCGTTCGTTTCTTTGCCGAAGATTTTCATGAAACTTTTATCTCCCGGAAGCACTATACCGTCTATTCTCCCCTCTTTGAGATTTATCTCTATATCGCAGACGAATCCCATACTTTTCCCATCGTAGATATTTATTACCTCTTTGTTCCTTATATCTTCTGTGTTAAGCATACCCTTTCTCCTTTCTAAAAAAACAGGGAACTATCCCTTTTCATATCTATAATGCAAGGACAAGTTCCCTTTTATTTGAAATTATATGCTGTACACGAAGATTATATGACGACTGATGCCATCAATATTCTCAGCCTCGTATCTGCCCTGAATCCAGACGCTTGAAATAGCTTTTTGTTTCTGCGACCACTACACCGCTGAGTGCAATCAGCGCTATCAGATTAGGTATCGCCATAAGTCCATTGCATATATCTGCCAAAGTCCATACTGCCGATACAGTGAGGAACGGACCTATGAGTACTGCTATTATGTAAAGCCATCTGTATACCTTTACTACATTGAGGTTGCCTACGAGATATTCAAGAGCTCTTTCGCTATAATAGTCCCATCCGAGTATCGTCGTAAAAGCAAAGAATGCAAGGCATACCATAAGCACTGCCGATCCTGCTTCATATCCCCAAGGAAGTCCCTGTGAAAAAGCATTTATAGTAACATCTACGCCTTCAAGGTTGTTGGCCAGAGCCGTTTCATAGGAGCCGGTAACCATTATCGTAAGACCTGTCATACTGCACACTATTATAGTATCTATGAAGGTTCCTGTCATGGATACAAGTCCCTGCCTTACAGGCTCTTTAGTACGCGCTGCTGCTGCTGCTATAGGCGCGCTTCCAAGCCCCGCTTCATTTGAAAATATACCTCTTGCGACGCCCATCTGCATAGCCATAAGAAGTGATCCTATCGCTCCGCCTGCTACTGCCCTGAGACCAAACGCACTTTCTACTATGCTTACTACCGCATCCGGTATAGCTCTGTAGTTATATATAAGTATACTGATACATACCACGATGTATCCTATAGCCATAAACGGAACTACGATAGAAGTAACGCTCGCTATTCTCTGAAGTCCTCCTATTACTACTAAAGCAGTCAGCACTGCAACTACGATGGCAGTTATAACTGTAACTATCGAATATTCTCTGCCGAATATCATGACCACATCCTGCATTTCAGGGTCGAAGAAGCTCTGAGTTGCCGAAGCGATCCCGTTTACCTGTGTTATTGTTCCTATCCCAAGAAGCCCGGCGCACAGAGCAAATACCGCAAACAGCTTTGCAAGCCATTTCCACCCGCTGCCCATGCCTTTTTCTATATAATAGAACGGACCTCCAAGGAATCTTCCATTGCCTTTATCTTCTCTGAATTTTACAGCAAGCAGTCCTTCGGAATACTTAGTCGCCATACCCAGACATGCTGCAAGTATCATCCAGAACAAAGCTCCCGGTCCTCCGGTAACTACAGCAGTCGCAACTCCTACTATATTACCTGTTCCTATAGTTGCCGCCATAGCAGTGCAAAGAGCTCCGAAACTGGTGACTTCTCCTATACCGTCTTCTTCATTTTTCACCATATATTTCAGCGCTTTCCCCAGCTTTCTGAACTGAAGGACTCCAAGCCTTATGGTCAGGAACAGACCTGTTCCCATAATCAGCACTATAAGAGGAACTCCCCATACTACGCTGTCTATGGTCTCCAATACTTTTGTAAAACTATCCATCTACACTCTCCCTCTCTCTTTTAGGCTTTTTTAAGCCGTCTTTATCAGATCAAAAAAATAAAAGAGCCGATAAAATCGACGCTCAAAAAGCCATAAGAGCATGATCGATAACTGACTGTAGAATTCTATCATACCTTATGGCTTTTTTCAATTATTAACCCGTTGTTATATTGTATACACCCTTAAATGCTGACACCGTAAATTTTGCTTACTTCCTGGATCATCATGATGCCGTGTCCCGGTTTTGAAATGTTCATTTTAGCATCGATCGCTTTTGAAATATCATCAGTTTTCTCCCGCGGAGTTATCATCAAAAGTATCTCCTTTTCCGGCTCTATGTCCATGAACATAAATTTGTTCGTTTCATGTCTTCCCGCACCGCGTGCATTGATTATGACTCCTCCGCCGGCTCCTGCACTCTGCGCCGCTTCAAGAGCATCCTCAGCCTTTCCTTTTTCAAGTACTACGATTACAGCATTGTACATATTTTCATCCTCCTCTTCCCCGTCCTCTTTTTCTCTGTGCACGCCTCCGATAAACCCTGCGACCGGTATTCCAAAAGCAATTCCATGGTGATTTTTCTTCATCTTCAGCTCTTCACTGAGCATTTCCATAATATACCTGGTGTACGTTTTTTCCGCTGCCATTATAACTATCTCTTTTTCAGTTTTATCGAGGGATAACATATGAAGAACAGAACTTTTTACTGTCCCTGTACCGTAAAATATCGTTCCTCCGAATATATCGTGCTCTCTGGCATAATGCAAAATTCGGCTTGCCCATCCATGCTTCACGATAAAGTAGGCACATTCAAACCTTTTCATACCTCTTCTCCTTCGAAAACTTCTTTATTTTTCTCATTTCCTGCAGCCTTTATCTTGAATATCAGTCCGAGTATTTGCAGCGCTATTATAGGCGTAAGCGCGACCATCGATATTACTCCAAAGCCTTCCACCAGAACGTCTGCTCCCTCCATGCTTTCTGCGGCTCCCTGGGTGAAGCTCAAAATAAAGGTCGCTGTCATAGGACCAGAGGCAACTCCTCCCGAGTCAAAAGCAATACCGACGAACAATTTAGGGACAGCGTACATGAGAACTATGGCTATTATATATCCAGGCAGCAGGTAATGCCATAAAAGCAAATCAGGAATTATTATCCTGATTACAGAAAGGGCCACCGCCGCTCCTACACCTATGGAAAGAGCACCCAGTACATAGAAGCGTTTCACATATCCCGCAGTAACACTCTCTATCTGATGAGTCAGTACATGAACTGCCGGCTCAGCCAAAATCGTAAGCAGTCCTATAACGAACCCGATTGCCACCAGCACTGCATACCCATAATTTTCCGCAAGATAATGTCCTATATACTTACCGGCATCCAGGAATCCCGCATTTACTCCTGTCAAAAACACCGTAAGACCGATCCAGTTGTAAAAAAGTCCGGTGCATATTTTCCTGAGTTCAGAGAATCCCTGTTTGAATTTCACGAAATTACATATCAGAAATATTATCAGAATAGGTGATATAGCTACTATAGATTCGAACATCAATACGGGGAATTCTTCAGCGAAAGGGCTGAACACCCAGCCTCCAATCTCTTCGCCCATCTCGAGGCTTCCCTTCATTTCATCCATATCGAAAAGGATGCTCATAAGCATAACTGCCATTATAGCTCCTGTTGATGCTATCGCTACAAGTCCGAAGCTGTCCTCTTCAGAAGCTTTGGAATCTTTTCGCATAGCTGAGACACCTATTGCCAGAGCCATTATGAACGGTACCGTCAATGCTCCAGTTGTAGCTCCTGATGCATCAAAGGAAATGGCAAGGAATTCTTCTGAAGTCAGAACTGCAAGTGCAAATATAACAAGATACAGCACTGTAAGCATTTTATAGAGAGGTATACCTTTTACTATCCTGCCGAGACCCACGCTCAGCATGACTGCAATCCCTATGGACACAACCGCCACGATACTGATTTTTGATACGATCCCGCCAGTCACATCATCTACCTGTTCCGCAAGTATATGCAGATCAGGCTCCGCTATGGATATAAAAAACCCTAAAGTCAGTCCTGCTGCCAACACTATAAGAATTTTGCTGCTTTTTGCAAGCGCATTTCCCATCAGGTTTCCTATGGGAGTAATTCCCAGATCCACTCCGATCAGAAATACAGCAAGTCCCGCTATTATGAACATTGCTCCCAGAAGAAACCTGATCACCATATTCAGATCCATCGGCGTCAATGTAAAATTCAACACCATTACAATGACAGTTATGGGCAGCACAGACACTGAAACTTCCTTTAATTTTTCAAGTAATACATTCAACCATTATCACTCCTCCTGTTCATCTTTCAGTATTTTCAGAAATAACATAATATTATTTATATTTTAACATGCGATCTGGATGTAGGCAATCCAAACTGCAATTATTCTGAAACCGCCGCACCCGTTATCTCCGCATTTTCAAGAAGAAAATCCAATACTTTACTGTAGAGGAGCTCTATATGCACATAATCGCCCATAGTTCTTCCAGTCTGTTCGACTATCGCATCATTATCATATCCTTGAGATTCATAACTTTGTATAAGCTGATTTTTTTCTTCATCCGTATACGAAAGATCCTCTTTATCTGCGATATATTCTATCAGCATTTCCTGTTTTACTCTCAGCTTGCTGCTGTCCTCATTGACTGCCGCAAATTCATCTTCATCTCCAAACTCATACATGGAAAGCACTTCTTCTCTGGTCATGTCGTTATCATCAGCCACCGAATCTATCTGTTCGCTGTTGGCTTCTATATAATGATCCAGTTCTCTTTGCGGATATTCTTTAACTTCCGTATTGTCAAGAGCCTGTGACCAGAGCTCTGTTTTCTGATTATTTACAGCCTCTGTCTCTTTCTCGCTGTAAAGCTGATCTTCTACCGATTTTTCGTATTCGTCAAGAGTTTCGTAGTCAGTATTTTCCTGTACGAATTCCAGGTTGTATTCAGGAACTTCCGTCCTCTTGGCAGAATTTATTTTTACCGTAAACTCCGCATCCTTTCCCTGAAGATCTTCTTCGCTGTAATCATCAGGGAATGTCAGATCAAGTACAACTTTCTCCCCTACCTTCTCTCCTATAAGCCCCGATTCAAATCCGTCTATAAAGCTCCCGCTTCCTATTACGAGATCATAATCTTCGTCGGATGCGTTATCGAGGACTTTTCCATCGACTTTTCCTTCATAATCTATATTTACCGTATCGCCATCCGCTATTACTTCTCCCGATTTAAGATCCCTTTCGGAAGACGCCGTCTCAAGATTGCTCTGTATACGGGAATCTATCTCATCCTCCGTCACAGACACAGTATAAGGTGCCACCTGCAAGCCTTTATATTCTCCCACTTTTATATAGTCCTTCAGATCATAATCATCATATGACATAGATGAGCTGCACGAACTGAACGCAAACATCGCCGCCGCAGCAAGAGATATTGATATAAGTTTTTTAGTAAAAATCATTTATGTTGTATCCTCCTTTAGAACATCTTATGTATTCTTTCCATAGTCGCATCTACCTCTGCCATGGATTTTGCACACTGCTTGAGCTCATCCGCCACTTCTTTCGGCATATCTTCCTTGCGCTTATATTTTATTTCGTGTTCAAGGCTCGCCCACGTGTCCATAGCTATAGTCCTTATCTGTATCTCCACAGGCATATGATAGGTTCTGTCTGAAAGAAATATAGGAACTTCCACCACGAGATGAAGGCTCCTGTATCCGCTTTCCTTCGGGTTTTTTATATAGTCTTTCCGTTTTATCAGTTTTATATCATCCTGCCTCAAAAGGCTGTCTTCCACCTTATATATATCATCTATGTAATTGCACACGACTCTTACTCCTGCAAGATCGGTTATCTTATACACAGACTCTATTTCCATAGCCATTCCTTTTCTCTCTATTTTTTCAGCGATGCTGTTTATACTTTTCAGCCTCGATTCCATATGATGTATAGGGTTATGATCCTGCCTTACACTGAATTCACGGTCCAGTATATCGAGCTTTGTGCTTATTTCCTTTATGGCTGCGCTGCATCTCATCCTCAGATCTGTAAATATCTTTACCATTTCTTTCGCATCAGCAATGGTAACGCTCATCTGCGCAGGTATCATAGATTCTGTTATCTGTATTTTTTCATTTTTTTCAAGTATCATTTTGAAATCTCCTCTTTCCCTTTTGGGTCTCGCTTCCATACATATTTTTTATATTACCATATTTTTTTGTGTATTAAGTGTATAACATCAAAATTAAGGAAATGTTAACCGCCTCGATTAAATTTTCTAAAAATTAAAAAAATACTTGCAATTGTTTCCGTTTTGTGCTATTTTTGGTATGAAAATATTTTCATACCAAAAAGTTCCGTTATTTAAGCATATTTTTTAAGATTTTTCCGTTATTTCTCAATATTTTATGAAAATATTTTCTACTTCGTTTCACTGTAAAGGAGGTTATCATGAGTGAAAAAGAAAGAAAAGAACAGGCAGTAGATAAAGATTATCCGCTGCAGCACGTACCTGCAAATGCCAGGCGCGGTCTCATCTCCATAAGCTGCGTACTTATAGGCTTCACATTTTTTACACCTACTATGGCTTCCGGAGCATCCCTGGGAGCTGCTTTCACATTTGACGAACTCATACTTATCATAGTCGCCGGCAGTCTTATCCTCGGACTTTATGTAGCCGCTATGTGTCTTATCGGCGCGCGCACCGGTCTCACCTGCGTTCTTCAGTCAAAATACACTTTCGGGAAAGCCGGCGCAAAATGGTCCGATATCATACTCGGAGGAACGCAGATTTTCTGGTATGCAATAACCGCAGAATACATGGGAAGTCTTTTCTCCATGGGTCTTGGACTTGACACTGCCGGATGGAAAATATTCTTCATAATCTTCTGGGGCGTGATCATGGGAGTTACCGCCATATACGGCGTAAAAGCTATGTCCATAGTATCATATGTAGCTATCCCTCTAATGGCTGCTCTAATGATCATCGTAATGATAATGGCCGTAAGAGAAGCAGGAAGCCTCGATGCGATCAGAGCTATAACTCCGTCATCATCTATGACAGTCACTTCCGCCATAACAATTATCGTAGGCACTTTCGCATCAGGCGGAACACAGGCCGGAAACTGGGCAAGATTTGCAAAAACCGGAGCAACAGCTTTCATAGCAGGACTTTTGGGATTCCTCGTAGGAAACGGCGTAATGATATTTTCCGGAATGCTCGGCGGTCTCGTATTCCATACAGGCGACCTCATAGAGCTTATGATATCCATGGGAATAGTATTCTGGGCTCTCATCATACTCACCCTGAACATATGGACGACAAATAACGCGACTGCTTACGCTTTCGGAGTCGCCGGAGCCGAAATGTTCAACAAGAACAATAAAAACCCATTTATCATAGGCGGTATAATCATAGCCCTTATAATGGCTATTTTAGGCATTTCAAATTATTTCCTGCCTATGCTCAATCTTCTCGGAACTTTCGTTCCTCCTCTCGGAGGCGTCATAATCGGCGATTACTTCTTCGTATGCAAAGGGAAAATCCCACGGTTGGAATACGTCCATTTCAAAACATGGAGGATAGCTCCTATAATCGCATATATACTTGGATGCGCAGCAGCCTACTTCGGAGGAGTATTCGAAATCGGCATGCCTGCACTTCAGGGAATAATAATATCCATGCTCGCAGTACCTGTAATACATATCATTTTCGTAAAATTCGGTATAAATGATGAGCACGACGTGGATGAAAACGCTGAATATATTTAACGCTCATACGAAAACAACCAGGAGGTATAAAATGTCTGAACTTTTGATCAAAAATGCGAAGCTTCGTTATTCAAATCACTTGACCGATATACTCATAAAAGACGGTAAATTCGAAAAAATAGGTGCGGTTTCTGAAGTTCCGCAAAACACCGAAACCATAGATGCCGCAGGTAATATCGTGACTCCGCCAGTTGTCGACCCCCACGTGCATCTCGATGCTGTGCTCGTATCCGGTCTGCTCAAAAGGAAGAACGAAACAGGAACACTTCTTGAAGCCATAGATATATGGAGCGACTGGAAAAAAGATCTGACAAAAAAAATGCTCAAGGAAAACGCAAGAAAAGTCATAGACTGGTATATAGCTAACGGTGTGCTCCGTGTACGCACCCACGCAGACTGCACCGATCCCACTCTCCTTACTGTGGAAAGCCTGTTAGAGATCCGTGAAGAAGTGAAAGATCTCATCGACATACAAGTGGTAGCATTTCCGCAAAACGGCATTTTCACAGATCCGGCAAACCTGGATCTGCTTAAGGAAGCTGTAAATATGGGCGTCGATGTGGTGGGCGGGGCTCCCCACATAGAATTCACCAGAGAAGACGGTGTGAAGGATGTGGAGACCGTATACGACATTGCAGAAGAAAACGGACTTATGATAGATATCCACATCGATGAAACAGGCGATCCTCATTCGAGATTCGTCGAAGTTATGGCCAAAGAGAGCATCAGCCGCCGCATGGGTGAAAAATCAACGGCGAGCCACACTACCGCAATGCACAATTACAACAACGATTATGCTTACAAACTCATCGGAAACATTGCAAAGTCCGGCATGAGCATGATAACCAATCCTTTCGACAACGCCGTTCTCCAAAACAGAATGGACGGATATCCAAGAAAACGAGGTCTTACAAGAGTCGATGAAATGCTCGATCGCGGTATAAATGTAGCCATAGGCCATGATTCGATAATGGATCCATGGTATTCAATGGGTAAAGCCAGCATGACACTTGCAGCTTTCCTGCTGTTCCACATGGGACACATGAACGGCGCAGCGCAGATACAGCAGCTTTTCGATATGATCACCGACAACTCCGCAAAAGCTATGTGTCTTGATGATTACGGTATAAAAGAAGGCAATCAGGCCGATCTGATCATCTTCGACGCAGCAACGGAAAGCGATATAATAAGACTTCAATCCGAATGTACTCATGTCATAAGAAAAGGTAAGATCATATGCAGGACGTCGCCTGCCGAAAGAAAACTCCTTTACGATACGCCTTCATATGTGGATTTTAAATTATAACATGAAGCAGCAGGGGCTTGACATAAGTCAAGTCCCTGCAATATGTACAAATCTCTCTTTTTATTGTAAAATTTAAAAAAACGCAAGGGAGAAAGTAACTTGAACATAAAAGACGTCGCCGAAAAATCAGGTTTTTCCATCACAACAGTTTCACGCGTGCTTAACAACCCTGAAGCCGTGTCAAAAAAAACACGGGAAAAAATCCTCAAAGTAATGGAAGAACTGAATTATACACCCAACTGGTTTGCACGAAATCTCCAGACATCGAAAGCAAACGTCATCGCAATGATGATACCCGATACTCTCGAGCAATCCAATATGGAGATCACCCAAGGTGTAGAAAATATCGCAAGACAAAACAAATACAGCATAATACTCTGCAACACTGAGTACGACCGCAATATCGAACTGGAATATATAGACACTCTTGTCCAGCGAAAAATAGATGGACTCATCTTAGTATCCTCAACTTTAAACAGCGACGATATTTCAAAGCTGAAATTGCACAAAACACCTTTTTTGTTCATAGGAAAAACAGATCATAATGAAAACGAAACCATCGTATACACTAATTACGATACAGCAACCGAAGAAGCCATAGATCATCTCGCAGATCTGGGGCGAAAAAAAATAGCAGTGATTTTATCCGAACATCCCGAATCAATAAACGCAGAAAAACTCAAAGGATACAAAACTTCCATTGAAAAACGCGGTTTAAAATACGATCCGTCATACATCATAAAATCAAAGAATACCATTGAAGGAGGATATGTATCCACCAGCAAGCTCCTGGCAAAAGAAGACAGACCCGATGCAATATTTGCATCGACCGACACCATCGCGTTCGGCGTCATAGAACGTATGAAACAGGATGATCTCACTCCAAAAGATCTTGCTGTCATAGGATACGATGACCTCGATGTGGGAACAGTCATCGAGCCTAAACTCACGACCATCACAAAACCATCGTATCGAATGGGGCTTACAGCAGCACGTCTCCTGTTCGACATCATCGAAGACAAAAGTCTTCTCGATTCTCCGCAGGCGATAATGATAAAATCACGTCTTAAAATCAGGAAATCCTGCGGAAACGAAAAAAGACTCAAAGAAATCTGGTAAGGAGGATATCATGCACGGTACAAATATAATGGGAATTCCAATGAAAAATCCTCTGATAATAGCTCCCGGTCCATGGAGCAGAGGAAAACTTCTCAAAAACGCTCTCGAATGTAATGCCGGAGCTATAATAACCGAGACTGTCGTAAGCGAACCTTATCCTGATACACGCCCGCGATACGCATACGATCCTAAAAACGGCGGACTGCAAAACATAAGGCTGTACAGTGCCCTCGATCTTGAAGGCTGGCTCTGTGAACTTGAAAAGGCAGACAAAACCTCAAGATACGGCTCTATTTCAAAGCTTATCGTATCCATAATGGCATCTACTCCGTCCGAACTCGGTTACATAGCGCGAAAAGTCGAAAAAACCGGCGTTGACGGAATAGAGATCGGTCTCGCCTGCCCCATGGGAGAAGGTCCGGAAATAGTGGCCGAAAATCCCGAAAAAGTCTACGAATACACTAAAGCAGCCGTAAGAGCTGTGAATATCCCTGTATCAGTAAAGCTATGCGCCACCGCAAATCTGCTCTCCTCCGTAAGAGCTGCTGAAAAAGCAGACGCATCAGGTATAAGCGCGATAGATACCCTAAGATGTATCCTCAGCATAGACACCGAAAGCGGCCTGCCCGGACTTCCTACATATGGAGGATATTCAGGCGCTCCGATACGCCCGATCGGTCTTGCTACCGTCGCCGCTATAGTTCAGACAACAAAGCTCCCTGTTGCAGGTATAGGCGGTATAGAAAACTGTGAAAATCTCATTGAATACATCATGGCCGGAGCTTCCTGCGCCGGCATAGGAACACAGATCCTACTCAAGGGCTACGGGATCATAAAGAAGACACTCGAAGATTTTTCTGATTTCACATCCAAAAAAAATATATCCGACCTTGAAAATATTCGCGGATGTGCATTGAAGAAGTTAAAATCTTTCGAAGAAATAAAGCTGGAGCTCAAACAGGCCGAGCTTGCAGAAAACTGCACGGATCATGAATGTCAGAAATGCGTTATGTGCTGTCTGCAAAATGCGATCCGCTTGGACAGCGGCCGCATAAAAATAGATCCGTCGCTTTGCGACGGATGCGGACTGTGTCTGGATATATGCCCGGATGCCAGGATAAGGCTTTCGTGGACATAGATAATATCCTTTATATTTGTATTTCTAAATTCCCGATCTACACATATTTTTTCATGTAGTTCAAAGCATTTTTTTCGAGCCGAGAGACCTGAGCCTGGCTTATGGATATTTCCTCCGCCACTTCCATCTGCGTCTTTCCCTCGAAAAAACGCATTGTGAGTATGTGCTGTTCTCTCGGAGACAGCTTTTTCATAGCTTCGGACAGCGACAGATTTTCTATCCATCTGCTGTCCGTATTTTTTACATCTTTTATCTGATCCATTACATATATGGGATCTCCGTCATCGTTGTATACCGGCTCAAACAGAGATACAGGGTCCTGTATCGAATCCAGCGCCATAACGATATTTTCTTTTTTAAGTTCCAGCTCTTTGGCTATTTCATCTACAGTAGCCTCCCGCTGTAATTTTCTGCTCAGCTTTTCTCTCGCAGTCAGCGCTTTATAAGCTATATCTCTCATTGAACGCGATACTCTTATACTGTTGTTATCCCTAAGATACCTCCTGACCTCGCCTATGATCATCGGTACAGCATATGTGCTGAACTTGACACCATGGGACATATCAAAATTATTGAGAGCCTTTATCAATCCCACGCAGCCCACCTGAAAAAGATCATCGGGGTTCTCTCCTCTTCCCGAAAACTTCTGAATGACACTGAGAACAAGGCGAAGATTTCCCCTGATAAATTCATCCCTCATTTTGCTGTCGCCGGCTTTGACAGCAGCGAGCATTTCCTGCATCTCTTTATCTTTATATCTGGGCAGTTTTGAAGTATTGACGCCGCAGATCTCAACTTTACCTGACATAAATAATTAACCTCACATCCTTTTTGCTCCCCTAAAGCAACCCGATGCTGTAATATATTTATGCGCAGATAACGTTTCTTTTATTCTCTTTTAAATCAAATCAGTCCAAAACTTTTTTCAGTATTTCAAGTCCTTTATCTATCTCATCATAAGTAATCGTAAGAGGCGGCAGAAGCCTTATCTTGTCCTTTGCCGTAAGTATCATAAGTCCTTCAGACAAAGCATTTTCAACGACTTCAGAGGCTTTTTTATCTTCCAGCTCCACACCCAGCATAAGTCCAAGGCCAGATACGCTCTTTACCTGCGGGATATCCGTGAGCTTTTCGATAAAATAATCCCCCTTGCTTCTGACATCCTCTAAAAATTTATCATCGATCCTCTTTAAAACCTCCGCAGCTCCCGCACAAGCCACAGGATTTCCTCCGTAAGTCGTACCATGGCTTCCCGGAGTCAGCACATCGCAGCACTTTTCACCGAAAAGCGCTCCGCCGATAGGAAGACCGCCGCCTATTCCCTTTGCGAAAGTTACGATATCAGGTTTCACTCTGAAATATTCATAAGCAAAAAATCTGCCTGTCCTTCCTACTCCTGTCTGTACCTCATCGACGATAAAAAGTATATCTTTTTCTTTACATATATCGTATGCAGCCTTGACGAATTCCTCATCAAGATTCATCACTCCGCCTTCACCCTGTATCATTTCCATCATCACAGCGCATACATCTTTGTCCGCAAGCTCCTTGAGCTGCTGCACATCATTGGCTTTACAGTATCTGAATCCCCCAAGAAACGGAGTAAAATATTTATGATAGTTGTCCTGTCCGGTGGCAGTTATCGTTGCCATCGTCCTGCCGTGAAAAGAATTTTCAAGGGTTATAATGGTATTTGCATTTTTCCCTTTATTTGTCGTACCGTATTTTCGCGCTGTTTTTATAGCAGCTTCATTAGCCTCAGCTCCTGAATTGCCGAAAAAAACTTTCGACATTCCCGTCCTTTTCGTCAGCATATCAGCTACCTTCACCTGCGGCTCAGTATAAAACAGATTAGACACATGCTGCAGCTTATTGAGCTGCTTGGTTACCGCTTTTATCCATTCGTCATCGCAAAAGCCAAGGCAGTTCACTCCTATCCCGGAAGTAAAATCTATATATTTTCTGCCATCCGCCGAAATGCATTCAGCACCTTTGCCTTTTTCTGCGACCATGTCGTATCGTGAATAAGTAGAAACAATCTTTTCTCCGTCAAGTTTTTTGATCTCATTGCTGTTCATTCCAGTATCTTTCCTCGCTTTCATGTAATATTGCTGTTCCTATTCCTTTGTTTGTAAATATTTCAAGAAGCAGGCTGTGAGGTATCCTGCCGTCCATTATATGTATCCTTGAAACACCGCTTCGCAGCGCATCTATACAGTTCTCTATCTTCGGCAGCATCCCGCCTGAAATTATCCCCTTTTCTATGAGGTCATATGCTTCATCTATGTAAAGTTCGGATATGACCGAACCTGCATCGTAGGGATTTTCTCTTACCCCCTCAACATCAGACAGATATGCAAGCTTTTCAGCTTTGAGAGATGCCGCAATAGCTCCCGCCGCCTCATCGGCGTTGATGTTGTAAGCCATACCCTTGTCATCTATACCTATAGGGTATATTATCGGCAGGAAATCATTTTCGAGAAGATCCATGATTATCTTTGTATTTACGTCTTTTATGTCTCCGACAAATCCTATATCCTTACCGTCAGGACATTTTTTTTCAACCTTGAGAAGTCCGCCGTCCATCCCGCTTATTCCCGCTGCATTTATCCCCAGTGCCTGTACTTTCGACACAAGATCCTTGTTTACCTTTCCCAGCACCATCTCTGCAAGCTCCATCGTCTCAGAATCGGTAACGCGAAGTCCGTTCACGAACTTCGTTTCCATACCCGCCTTATCTACCCAGCGGCTGATCTCCTTGCCGCCGCCGTGCACGATGACCGGTTTGAATCCTACGAGTTTCAAAAGAACCACATCTTCTATTACACTGGTTTTAAGCTCTTCATCTATCATAGCGCTTCCGCCGTATTTTACAACTATTATTTTCCCGCTGAATCTTCTTATATAAGGCAGTGCTTCAACGAGTACTTCAGCTTTTTCAAGATATTTTTCATCTACCATACAAAACTCCAATCTCAGCTCCTGTAATCACCGTTTATCCTGACATAATCGTAGGTCAGATCACATCCCCACGCTGTAGCGCAGGCTTCTCCCTGATTCATATCTATATTTATTATTATTTCTTCTTCAGACAATATTTCCGACGCTTTTTCCTCGCTGTATTCCTTATGTCTTGACCCTTCGCACACAAGTACGCTTCCTTTGGATGAGCTCATCTCCACATCTATATTATCTGCGGAAAAATCCCCATCTGCATATCCTACAGCACAAAGCACCCTGCCCCAGTTAGCATCCGCTCCAAAAACAGCAGCTTTGAAAAGATCCGATGAGATCACGCTTTTGCTGATCTTCGATGCAGTCTCTTCATCAGGTGCTCCCGCCACATTGCATTCTATCAGCTTTGTCGCTCCTTCTCCGTCTCGCGCTAACTTCTTTGAAAGATTCACAGTTACCATTGACAATGCCTTCTTAAAGGTTTCAAAAGCCTGCCCTTCCTGTTTTATCTCACTGTTTTGGGCTTCTCCGTTGGCCAGGACAGCTACAGTATCGTTAGTTGAAGTATCTCCGTCTATACATATTTGATTATAACTCTTCTTTATATCTTCTTTAAGGGCCTTTTTTAGCATTTCAGAAGATATGCTCACATCCGTCGTAATGAATGAAAGCATAGTCGCCATATTTGGATTTATCATTCCGCTTCCTTTAGCCGTGCCTCCTATCCTGCACATCTTTCCATCAAGCTCAAATTCAACTGCCGTATATTTAGGAACTGTATCGGTAGTCATTATTGCCTCCGATGCCGCTTTTTCCCCTTCGCTGCTGAGCTTATCCACAGCTTCAGGTATGCCATTTTTGAACGGCTCTATAGAAAGTTCCTGCCCTATGACTCCCGTCGAGCATATGACTACATCCTTTTCATCTATCCCTAAAGCTTCTGCTGTGATCCTGCACGTTTCCTCTGCGATCTCAACTCCTCCCGAAGCACAAGTATTGGCGTTGCCGCTATTGCATATTATTGCCATAGCTTTACCGTCGGATATATTCTTTTTCGTTACTGCTATGGGAGCTCCTTTCACCTTGTTTTTCGTATATACTCCCGCAGCACTGCATAAACTGTCGCTGACTATCAATGCCAGGTCTTTCTTTTCCCTGTCTTTTTTTATACCGCACCAGACTCCTGCTGCTTTGAATCCTTTCGGAGCACAAACTCCTCCGTCTATGTACTTCATATCTTATACCAGTCCTTTCTCTTCATCCAGTCCGAGCATTATGTTCATATTCTGTATCGCTGCTCCCGATGCTCCCTTGCCGAGATTGTCATAAAGAGCTACGAGCAATATATTTTCATCATTTCCCGTTACCGTTATATTCAGCTTATTGGTTCCCTGAAGCTTATTTGCCGCTATAAATCCGCCGTCATCAAGTGATTCTTTGACCTCTACCATCTTTTGACCTTCATAGTATTCAAAGAATATTTTCTTCACTTCCGCTACTCCTGCATTTAATCCTTTCACCGGAACAGTAACCTCCATTCCGCTGTAATAATCTGCTACTACGGGTATAAAGGCCGGAGGAGTTTTCAGTCCGGTCATTGCAACTATTTCAGGAATATGCTTGTGCGACTGAGAGATACCGTACTGTCTCGGACTTTCAAGCTCGTCCTTTTCACATCGCCCGTCACTTTCATATGCAGCTATCATTTTCTTTCCGCCTCCGCTGTATCCGGTAAGAGAAAAAGCGGAAAAGAGATAATCATCACCTGCCAGTCCGGATTCAATCAGAGGTTTTATGAGCATTATGACTCCTGTCGCATGACATCCGGGAACGGCCACTCTGTTGCTTTCCTTTATCTTTTCCCTCTGTCCTCTGCAAAGTTCCGGCATGCCGTATACCCATCCGCTGTCTGTCCTGTGCGCAGTCGATGTATCGAGTATCCTGCATTCCGCAGGCGCTGCCGCAGCTATTTCCCTTGACGCAGAATCCGGAAGGCATAAAAAGGAAATATCGGCTTTTTTTATAAATGACAGCCTTTCCTCCAGATCCTTACGTCTGCTGCTGTCTATTTTGAGAAGCTCTATATCATCACGTCTGCTGAAATATTCATGTATCTTCAGACCTGTCGTGCCTTCTGCTCCATCTATAAATACTTTATATTTCATCTGTTCCTCCAATGTAGTGTTGCATTTTTATGTATATAAAAGCATATTTATTCATATTAGGTTTTATAATACACCAGCTTTGATACAATTTCAATATTTTTCGCTAAATTAACCCAATTTTTTTATCTCACTTTGAAGCCTGCCTATTATCTTTTTTTCAAGTCTTGAAATATACGACTGTGATATTCCCATAAAGTCGGCCACTTCTTTCTGGGTCATCTCCTTTCCGCCTGCAAGGCCGAATCTCATTTCAACTATTTCTCTCTCCCTTACGCTTAATTTTCCCATGGCGTAACCGAGAAGTTTTCTGTTCACTTCATCTTCAATGTGGTCATATATCTCATCATTTTCAGTCCCAAGTATATCTGAAAGCAGCAGCTCATTCCCGTCCCAGTCCACATTGAGCGGTTCATCCAGCGAAACTTCTCCCTTGATCTTATTGTTTCTTCTTAAATACATCAGTATCTCATTTTCTATACACCTGGAAGCATAGGTTGCAAGCTTTATGTTTTTTTCTATTTTAAACGTATTCACAGCTTTTATCAGTCCTATGGTGCCTATGGATATCAGGTCCTCCACATTTACTCCCGCATTCTCAAATTTTCTCGCTATGTATACGACAAGTCTAAGATTGTGCTCAATCAGAATATTTCTGGCTTCCTTGCTTCCCTTCATAAATTCAATGACTGTCTTCTGTTCTTCTTCCGCTGAAAGAGGCGGAGGCAGCGTATCGTTTCCTCCTATGTAAAACAATCCGCATCGCGGTTTTTTTCTCTTAAAGCCAATTCTCACAGCAACTTTTTCGATAAGACTACTCAAAATTTTCAACAGCATTTTCGTTCCCCCTTTGCAAAACACTCACATACTGCATATCATATCCCGGGAAAGGAGCAGGCCGCACTCTATGCCTGTTTCCATCCTATCGGTCACCTTAAAATCACCATCTCCTTTTGCAACTGCACATCTGCTGCATTTTCTGCCGTTAAGCATCATATAATCTATTCGTACAGCTTCAAGAATCCCTCTTGATTTCACTGTTTCATAGGGAATCACGCAGATTCTTTCCAATTTTACAGCCCCTGAAGTCTCTAACCTTTTCCAAAGCTCATCAGAAGCTACCGCTACAGACAGACCTCTCACAGGCTCTTTTAAAGAATTTCCTGTATCAAGAAAGGCTTTTACATCAAACACCATATTTTCAATATGTATCACTGCATCAAACACATGCTCTCTGTAGAACTTACGCCTTGAAACAGCTTCAACTGTCTTCTTTGCTGCAAACAGCGATATACCTGTAAAAAGCGCCAGCATTCCCGCCTTCATATCCCCGGTGTATATTCCGGTCATAGTATACATACCGCTGTTTTTCGTGATCAAAAGCAGCGCCATCGTTATTCCGCCCATGGAATACGTAACAAGTATGAAAACGATGACTTTTTTCCACAGGATATTTTTGCCTAAAACCAAAAAACAAACAAAAAAAGCAAATCCTGCTTCGGCAGCCGCCGCCAGTTCCATAACTGCGGGAATGAATATAACGAATGAAAAAGCTCCGCACATAACACTTCCCAGCGCTATTTTAATCTTTCCCTTCCCGCTGAATACGTATCCTCTGCTGCCAAAGAGCTTTTCCGATATCAAGGCGGTAATATAAAGTATCACTCCTCCCATAACGGCGTTTTCCGCAAACAGTATCTCTCCGTACACATTCATTTGTATTTCCTCCCGGAGCATTTCCAATGATAATGAAGATTATATATTCAGCGCCGCGCGCAATTTGTCATAAACGGTAGCGAAAACAAAAAGACTTCGGATTTTTCCGAAGTCTTGATTTTGATTCAAATATTTATTTCGATTTCTACAGAGCTTTCTTTGCAGTATCGCAAAGTTTAGCAAATGCGGCCGGATCATGGATCGCCAGCTCTGACAGCATCTTTCTGTTGATATCTATGTTCGACTTTTTCAGTCCATCGATCAATCTGCTGTAAGAAATATCGTTGAGTCTTGCTGCAGCGTTTATTCTTGCTATCCACAGTTTTCTGTATTCTCTCTTCTTGTTCTTTCTTCCTACATATGCTGAACGAAGAGCTCTCATCGTTGCAGGCTTAGCGGCCCTGTAAGTCTTGCTCTTAGCGCCGTAGTAGCCTTTAGCCATTTTTAAAACTTTTTTATGTCTCTTGTGTGCATTCAAACCTTTTTTTACTCTTGCCATTTCTCTGCCCTCCTTACTTGCTTAATACCGCTTTTATTCTCTTTAAATCAGCGCTCGTCAGAGTCGTTGCCTTTCTGAGGCCTCTCTTCCTCTTCTGGCTCTTCTTAGTAAGAATATGGCTCTTGTATGCTTTATTTCTCTTAACTTTGCCCGATCCCGTTATCTTGAATCTTTTGCACGCGCCTCTGTGAGACTTCATCTTCTGCTTTGCCATGATATGTTCCTCCTAATAGTTTATTTATTCATGCTTACTTGTCAGTCTTCGGTGTAAGTATCATAGTAAGACTTCTGCCCTCAAACTTAGGCTTCTTATCCATTTCACCCACATCGGAAACAGCTTCGGCAAATTTATTCATAACGTCCATGCCTTTAGCGACATAATCCTTTTCTCTGCCTCTGAATCTCAGGCTCACCTTCAGTTTATCCCCATCTTTTAAGAACTTTGAGCCGGTCTTTGCCTTTACCATTATATCATGATCTTCTATAAAGGTAGAAAGCCTTATTTCCTTTACCTGGGTAGTCTTCTGTTTTTTCTTCGCTTCCTTCTCCTTCTTCTGCAGCTCATACTTATACTTTCCGTAATCAAGTATCTTGCATACAGGAGGATTTGCTTTCGGCGAAATGCAGACCAGATCGAGTTTTTTCTCCTCAGACATAGCCAGAGCCTCGTCTCTGCTCATGATGCCTATCTGAGCGCCGTCTGTATCGATAACTCTCAGTTCCTTTGCACGAATTTCTTCGTTTATCATCGCTTCCCTGCTAATTTTCCTACACCTCCAAAAAACTAAAAAAGCGGATATGAGTTATCCGCTTCAATTCATTTCCGTCATTCACCGCAGCAAAGACAGCATCACGTTACCGCAAAACTGACATACACGGCAAAATCCTGATTATTAACCTAAGCAGCCGAAGCCCTAAGGTGAGAAGCGGATTACTTCTTCTTTATTACTTGTGTAAATATACCATAAGACGCGATGCAAATCAAGTCTTTTTTATCCTCAAAGTGCGCTAAATGCCTAAAACTTTCAGCATTTCTTCTTTAGAACGCAGACCGACCAGAGTGTCCGAAACCTCACCGTCTTTAAATACCATGAGAGTAGGTATACTGGTTATGCCGTAATGAAGCGCAAGCGCCTGCTCTTCATCCACATTAACTTTTCCGATCTTGACATTGTCATATTCCTGCGCTATTTCATCCAGCACAGGGCCCTGCATCTGGCACGGACCGCACCATGCCGCCCAGAAATCCAGAAGGACACTTCCCTTCGCTTCTTTTACTTCCTTATCAAAATTATCTTTTGTTATCTTTACAATATCCATATCACACCTCCATGTATCATATATTTCCCTGCATATAATTTAATATCCTTAATTATAATATTACACGCTCAAACTGGACTGTCAAGGTAAATTTTCTCTTTTCTCACCTTTCTTGTAAATAATTACTTTTACTTGTATAATATAATGTAGTGTTTTTACAGCAAAGGAGGATAACCGTGGATAAACTTTCCGGACATATTGCCTTAAAAGATCTTCTCCCTATACTTGACGGCATCAGCGATGCTGTATTTATAGACAACGGAGAAGGCAGATGCCTGTGGTGCAACAGCACCTGTGAAGATCTTTATGATATCTCCGTTTCAGATATAAGGGGAAAATCTGTAGATGAACTGGAGAAAAAAGGCATTTTCACACCTTCAGTCACACGACGTGTCCTTGATGAAAAAAGAGAGATAACAATACTTCATGAAAACAAATACGGCAAAAAACTTCTGACTACAGGAACGCCTATCTTTGACGATACCGGCAAAATCTCTCTCATACTTACCACATCGAGAGATATAACACGACTTACTGAAGATGAAGAAAAATCAAAATCCGCCTCTAATACTATGATAAGCATGAGCGCCATCACAAACACCTATTCTCCAGACAGCGGGATCATAGCAAACAGCACCCCTATGAGAAATGTCATGATGCTTACCAAAAGACTTGCATCGGTAAATTCCACTGTTCTGATAACAGGTGAATCGGGAGTGGGAAAGGGAATGATAGCTAAAATACTTCACGAAGAAGGCAACCGATGCGACAAACCTTTTGTAACGGTAAACTGCGGTGCGATACCGGAAAATCTTATAGAATCAGAACTCTTCGGATATGTCGCCGGTGCTTTTACAGGATCCCGCGCCGAAGGCAAGCAGGGTCTTTTCGAAGTAGCTCAGAACGGTACTATATTCCTCGATGAAATCTCAGAGCTTCCTTTAAATCTTCAGGTAAAGCTTCTCAGAGTCATACAGGAACGCGAAATAACGCCTGTAGGCGGCATAAAACCAATACCTATAAATGTAAGGATAGTATCAGCCACCAATAAAAACCTCATGGAACTCGTACGAGAAGGAAAATTCAGAGAAGACCTTTACTACAGACTGAATGTAGTTCCTATCAACGTACCGCCTCTTAGAGACAGACCGGAAGATATACTTCCTCTCATACAGACCAACCTGGCTAAATACAACGAACATCTTCATGAAAGCAAAACTATAAGTTCCGAAGTCCTCGCAGTACTGCTTAAATATCAGTGGCCCGGAAACATAAGAGAACTTCAGAATATAATAGAGCGCCTTATAATAACGACCAACGAAGACGTGATAACAGAAGAAAATCTTCCTATATTTATAAAACAGGAAGCGGAAACCAATGCAAATATGAATACAGATCTTTCCCTTTCCGCTGCTATGGCAAAAGCCGAAAAAGACATACTTCAGGAAGCTCTTTCAAATTATAAATCTACAAGAGCTATGGCCAAAGTACTGCAAGTAAGTCAACCGACTATCGTCAGAAAGCTTCACAAATACGGTCTTTCAAACACTCCTGCCGACTGACGCACATACGACTTTCAAAACACTTTTTTGCGATACAAAAACGTATCAGCGATACAATTTTGTATCAAGCCTTACAAACAAGCGTTTTTAACCGATAATATGTGTTAATTTTTATACAATCCTTTAGCGATACAATTTTGTATCGCTTTTTTATTTTTCTATCCAAAATCATATATTTCTTTAATATAAATTTAATATTTGAAAATTCTTTAATTTATGTCTTTTTCAAGCTGAAATCCTTTGTTTTCAACGTTTTACAAAATTTAAAGTTTTCATCTTTTATTTTAAAAAAAATCACATTTATTCACATGGTTGGCACACAAATTGCGTATTATATAGTTAGTGCTGAAAGGCATTTAATTAAATGATTGTTATTTTATAAAATAAAAAAGGAGGACTTTAAAAATGGCAATGAATGCACAGGAATATGTTGCAGGATTAGTTGAAAAGGGCAGAAAAGCTCAGGCTATCGCAAACAACTTCACACAGGAAGACGTTGATCTTATCACGGCTGCTGTTACTTACAACCTCACTAAGCCGGAAAAGGCTAAGATGTATGCAGAAATGCTGGTTGAAGAATCCGGCATGGGTATAGCAGAAGACAAAGTTGCTAAGATCTACGGTAAAGTTTGGGGAGCTTATATCCAGATGAAGGACAAGAAGTCAGTTGGCCTCATCGATGACAACAAAGAAACAGGAATGCAGACTTGGGCTAAGCCTATGGGTGTTGTCGCTGGTATCATGCCTGTAACAAACGGTGAAGCTACTCCTATCGTTAAATCAAACATGGCTCTTAAGACGAGAAACGCTATAATTCTGGCACCTCATCCTAAGTGCAAGAAGCTCAACGTTACTATCGTTGACGAAATCAGAGCTACACTTAAGAAGCTTGGATATCCTGAAGATCTGGTTCAGAGCGTAGATCCTGAATGGGTTAAACTTGAAACTTCACAGCAGCTGATGAAGCAGTGCGACTTCATACTCGCAACAGGCGGCGAAGCTCTCGTAGAAACTGCTTACTCCTCCGGAACTCCTGCTATCGGCGTTGGTGTTGGTAACTGCGTATCTGTTGTAACAGGCAAGACTCCTATGGACAAGGTTGCTGAAATGATCGTTAAATCAAAGGCTTATGACAACGCTACATCATGCTCAACTGAAAACAACATCGTTGTATTCGAAGACTGCTATGATGAGTTCGTAAAGGAAATGGAAGCTCACGGAGCTGTTCTCTTCAAGGAAGGCTCAGAAGAAAAGATGAAGCTGCAGAAGGCTATGTGGCCTAACACTCCTAACGACCATGTTCTCAACAGAGCAATCGTTGCTCAGAACGCTGAAACTATCGCTAAGATCGCAGGCATCGATGTTCCTGCAGGAACTAAAGTTCTCATGGCTGAAGAAAACGGCGCAAGCCTTGATCACCCATTCGGCGGAGAAAAACTTTCCCCTGTATCAGGTATCCAGAAAGCTAAAGACCTCGACGAAGCTATCGAAAAGGTTATGGCATGCCTCGAATATCAGGGCAAAGGCCACAGCGTTGGTATCCACACTAACGATGATGAAGATGTCAACAGACTGGCAGCAGTAGCTCCTGTAACCAAGTGCGTTGTTAATCAGCCACAGTGCCTGACTAACTCCGGCGGCTGGGACTGCGGATTCCCTGTATCAATGACTCTCGGATGCGGTACTTGGGGCGGCAACAGCGTATCTCACAACGCTACTTGGCATGATCTGCTCAACTTCACTTATGTTTCAAGACAGATCCCTAACTGGAAGCCGGAAAAAGTTGAAGACTTTATCGATGCTGATGTAATCGCTAAGGTTGATGCGTAAATCATTCCATTACACAGAAAATTGATTCTTTGTTTCGGGAAGAGGTCTTCCCTCTTCCCCTTTTTATAAAAAAGGAGATTTAAAATGTCAACAATTAGAGAAAAAGATAAAAAATACAATCTGCATTCATGGTCAGCTCAGGGCAAACTGAATCCTATAGTTGTTACGAAAGCAGAAGGAATCTACTTCTGGGATGAAGACGGTAAAAGATATGCAGATATGTCATCACAGCTCGTAAACTCCAACCTCGGTCACGGCAACAAGGCTATAATAGACGGTATCATCGAACAGGCTCAGAAAATTCCTTTCATGGGACCTGGATTCGCTATGGACTGCAGAGCTGACGCAGCAGAAGCTGTTGTTGAACTTACTGGATTCAAAGGCGGAAAATGCTTCTTCGTAAACGCTGGTGCTGAAGCTAACGAAAACGCTATAAAGATCGCAAGACAGTATACCGGTAAGCAGAAGATCTTCTCACAGTACAGATGCTATCATGGATCATCTGCTGGCGCAGGTATGCTGACAGGTGAACCAAGACACTTCTTCAACGAGCCTGGCGGCCCTGGATACGTTAAATACGACGGACCTTATGAATACAGAGCTCCTAAAGCTTGTAAGTTCGCAAACGAAGACGAAGTTGCAGACTTCTACCTCGAACTTCTTGAAAACCAGATCCTTTACGAGGGACCTGAACATATCGCAGCTATATGGCTCGAATCAGTAGTAGGCTCCAACGGCGTACTTATCGCTCCTACTAAATGGTATCAGGGCGTAAGAGCTCTCTGCGACAAATATGAGATCCTCATGGTTGCAGACGAAGTTATGGCAGGATGGTACAGAACCGGTAAGGCTTTCGCATTCATGAACTTCGGATATGAGCCTGACATGATCACATTCGCTAAAGGTGCTACTTGCGGATACGTTCCTCTCGGCGGCGTTGTTGTACAGGAAAAGATCGCTAAGTTCTTCGACGACACTTCAATGGGATGCGGACTTACTTACTCAGCTCATCCAATGGGCTGCGCTGCTGCAGTGGCTACTATCGGCGAATACAAGAACCTCGATATAGAAAACAAGATGAAGCCGACAAGCAAACTTCTTGCTGACATTCTCGATGGTTATGTAGAAAGTCATCCATGCGTTGGACAGGTAAGACATATCGGTCTGTTCTCCGCTATAGAACTCGTTAAGGATAAGGCTACAAGAGAGCCTCTCGTTCCTTATGGAAGGGACCCTGAAGGCATCATGAAGAAGATCCTTGGAATGCTGGTAGCTGAAGGATTCTGGACTTATGATCATGAAAATATGCTCATCGTTGCTCCTCCTCTCATCATCACTGAAGAAGAGCTGAAGGAACAGATGGCTATCATGGATAAAGTTCTCGATTCAGTAGACAAGATGATTTAATCACGTATCGATAAAACTCCTTAAAAAGAAGACGGCTGAGCCGTCTTCTTTTTTCTTTCAAAGTTTTATGTTTTGAATCCATCACTTCTCTGATCCTATTTTTCCGATTCTATAGCATTTGCCGGACACTCTTCCTGAGCAAGTATCCCATTGTCGATAAACTGCTCGTTTGTTATCTCCTCTTCTATGGCTTCAGCCACACCTTCTTCGTTCATTTTAAAAACCTCCGGACACATACCTTCGCATACACCGCATCCTATACAGCTATCGTTCACAAAAAATTTCATATAATCAGCCTCCTTTTGCTTCTTTTCTACATCATAATACTATTTTGTTCCCAAATCTGTTGTTCATACAACAAATACTCTCTTTTTTGCAATATATCCGCCAGCACTTCCAGCTGCAATATTCCTCAAACATATGTACCCGGCCTTCGCATATGCAAACACGTGTTTACTTTTTTCTTTTTTTATGTTATTATATATATAAATATTACCGAAGGAGAAATGATATATGCTCAAAGAACGTGAAGAAAAAATACTAAATTACATGAAACAGGAAATCAAACTCAAAGGCTATCCTCCTACGGTAAGAGAAATATGCGCTGCACTCGGCATAAAATCCACATCTACTGCCCACAAGGACATCGCAAGTCTCGTAAAGCAGGGATACATAAAAAAAGACCCATCAAAACCGCGTGCACTCATGGTCGTTGATGAAAGCTTTGCGGACAGCATAGCAGCCGGCGGTGCGAATGCATCGGAAAACGGATCGAATCTTTCAAATCTTCCATCCAATGCAGACAATACATACGGCTACGACGCAAAGGTAGAAGAAATACCGGTTATCGGCAGGATCGCCGCCGGTACGCCTATCCTGGCTGAGCAGAACGTTGAAGACAGTATACCCGTTCCTTCCAGGTTCCTTGGAAACGGCAGGAATTTTATGCTGGTAGTGAAAGGTGAGAGCATGATCGAAGCAGGGATCATGGACGGAGACTACATACTCGTTGAAGAACAAAGCAATGCGCGTAACGGTGAAATAGTAGTTGCCATGGTAGACGGATTTGAAAGCGAAGCTACAGTAAAAACCTTTTACAGAGAAAACGGTCATATAAGGCTCCAGCCTGAAAATTCCACCATGAGTCCGATAATCGTAAACGATGCTAAAATTCTCGGCAAAGTGAAAGGTGTATTCAGATATTTTTAACAATATAAAACGCCCGCATAATCCGTCATTTTTGTACGAATCATGCGGGCGCATGTTTTATCTTTTCTTATCTCCAGGCAAGTTTACTGTTTCTCAAAACGATCTATGACTACATCTGCCACATATTCGCTTTTGATCTCCTGAAGCCTTTTGAAATAATCCTGTCTCGTATGAAAATCAAAGGCATCATCATCTTTCCAGTGTTCTATGAGAAGCACAGTATCTTCATCACTTTCCGACATGAAATATTCATACTTTACGTTGCCTTCTTCTTCCCTCGATTTTTCAGGAATTCCTTCGTTATTTACCATCCTGTAAAAGTCTTCTCTTTTGCCAGGTTTTGCTTTATAGTAAACGTTTAAAACTATCAAGTCTCTCTCCCTTTCTACCTATTTAACGAGCAGCTTTTTTATACCTGCTTCAAGACCATCCAGCGTCAGCTCGAACATCGGGAAAACTTCCTGTATAGCCTGAATCGTCTTGTAGCCGTAAGTGTAATTCCACGAAGCCTTGTCTATAGGATTAAGCCATATACATTTCTTATATCTGCGTCTGAATTTCTTAAGCCAGTCTATACCCAGCTCATCGTTTCCCAGACCGATTATTGCATTTCCTCCCTTGCGGAAAAGCTCTGAAGGCGCCATAGCCGCATCTCCGACAAAGATAACTTTGTATTCGCTGTCGAGATTGCCGAGCACCCAGTTCGTCTCTACCCAGTCGCCTCTTTTGCAGTACGGCGTATTGTAGAGATTGTCGTATATACAATTGTGGAAATAATACACCTTCAGGTCCTTAAAGTGATTTGATTTGCTGACCGCCTGAAACAGCCTGTTGCACAATCTGCTGTACGGAAGCATCGATCCGTCCGAATCTATCAGCAGCAGCAGCTTTACAGTGTTTTTCCTCGGCTTTTCATATACGAGATGAAGCATGCCGGCATTATCGCAGGTCTCATCTATCGTCTTATCTATATCCAGCTCCGTCTTTGCGCCTTCTACTCTCGATGAATACTGTCTGAGCTTTCTGAAGGCCATCTGGAACTGCCTTATATCCAGCACTTTATCCTGCCTGAAATCTTTGAAGTTTCTCTCTCCCGCTATCTGAAGCGCCGATTTATGCCTGCTCTCTCCTCCGGTCCTGATACCTGTAGTGTGGTATCCTCCTCTGCCCATTACGGACGTACCGCCTGTACCTATCCAGTAGCTGCCGCCGTCATGCCTTTCTTTCTGTTCTTCGATCCTCTCTCTGAACATCCTCATGAGCTCTTCGAGCTCTTTAGGCCACTCATCGCCTGTTCCTTTATCGTTTATATCTCTTTCGCGGTCTTCTTCACTGAGCCATTTCCAGAACTCTTCCGGAAGATCCTCAGGCGTGTGGACATCTTTGAAATATTCGGCAAAAACGGCATCGAACTTATCGTAGTCCGCCTCTGTTTTTATCAGTATACTCCTGCACAGATAGTAGAACGCGAGAAACGAAGAATGAGCAAGACCTTTATCGAGGGCTTCCACGAGCGTCATCCATTCATTGATGGAAACTTCAAGACCTTTTGCCCTGAGCAGGTAAAAGAATTCTAAAAACATGTTCTCACCTTCTCCAACGTTTTACCATCTCTTAAGGGAATATCCCTTTTCCTTTATCTCTCTCATGATGTCGATATCCTGATTTTTCTTTAAAAGCACTCCTACAAACGGCATTTCATCCGACAGGTTTTCCACATCGACGCCGCTTATCATCAGCGCCTGTATCCAATCGAGAAGCTCGGATGTGCTCGGTTTTTTCTGCAGCTCGTCCATCTTTCTCAGTTCATAAAACGCATCGAGGGCTTTTCTGCAAAGCTTATAGTCTATATCACCGAAGTGTACCTTGATGATCTCTTCCATCTTTTCCTCATCAGGGAATTCGATATAGTGGAATATACATCTTCTGAGGAATGCGTCCGGCAGTTCTTTCTCTGCATTGGATGTTATGATAACGATCGGTCTGTGCTTTGTCTTTATCGTCTCTTTCGTTTCGTTGATGTAGAATTCCATCTTATCAAGCTCCCAGAGAAGGTCGTTAGGGAATTCAAGATCCGCCTTGTCGATCTCATCTATGAGGAGCACGACCTGCTTGTCGGAAGTAAAGGCTTCTCCCAGCTTTCCAAGCTTTATATACTGCTTTATATCGGAAACGTTGCCTTCTCCGAACTGGCTGTCATAAAGTCTCTGTACCGTATCGTAAACGTAAAGTCCTTCCTGTGCCTTTGTAGTTGATTTTATTCCCCAAATTATGAGTTTCATATCGAGCGCTTTTGATATTGCCTCTGCCAGCATGGTTTTGCCTGTTCCCGGCTCACCTTTGATGAGAAGCGGCTTTTTAAGCGCTATAGAAACGTTTACAGCATTCATAAGTTCTCTCGTAACGACGTAATCGTCACTTCCCTTAAAAACATTCATATCCATTTTCAAGTTCATCTCCTTTTATATAATGTACGGCTTTCTTTACCTGTAAAAAAGCGACGGCAGCCTGTCATATCTGCCAGCCAGCCGAATGCCATACAATATGTATGATATATTAAACCTGTGATTTTTTCAAGGGTTTTAAGGGGGAAAGGGAGGAAGTTTTAGTGAGATTTAGCTATGAATAAATATAGCCTTTATTATAAAAAACATTTGAGATTTACAAATCTTTTACCTTATACTGCACATTGCTTTTTCCAGCATTTTTTCTATTTTTTCTTTCTCTCCGCTGCCGTTTGTCGCAATCCTCAGTATCGGAATATTATATTTGCTTAAAATTCTATCCTTCATTCTATCACGTTGAAGCTGCTCCGGATTGTTTTCATGGAACGCAAAGCCATCCACTTCAATTCCGAAAACACATGTTTTATCCATTTTGTAATATATTACAAAGTCAACAGCAGACTTACTGTTTACAAACGCTTTCTCACTATCTGTTAATTTTGAGATATTTCTCAAAAGATTCTTCATTCTGACTTCCTGAACGTAAGTAAAACGGGTAAATCTGCCTTCAGACAAAATTTCCTCCAAAAGTACACGAAGTGCTTCCTCGGACTTAAATTTAGCCGAAGAATCCATTTTTTCTTATATTTTATCAATTTATCGGAATACTTGCGATAAAGCAAATCAAAAACTGATACGATCTGACTTTCTATAACATTATCATCTAAAGTGCTGTATTCAATATAACGTATCAGATCTCCGATATTATTACCTTTTTTATAAAATAAATTCTTGTCTGTAACTAATATGAATTGCTTCTTTGCTCTCGATACCGCTACATTTATCATTTGTTCATCATCTACAAAATTCAGATCATATTTTGAACTCGTTTCTGATAAAACTGTAGACATTATTATTACGTCTTTCTCCCTTCCCTGATATTTATGCACGGTATCGCTCTGTACGCTGCTGTCTGTCATAGCCTCTGCTTTATCGGCCTGTTTACGATACGGCGTAACAATTCCATGTTCATCACAATCCTTTGCTTTATCAGCTAAAATTTTTTCAAATATCGTATCCAGTTCGCGCTGATTGTAAGTACCCTTTTCCTCTCCTTGAGTTACTTTACGCATATGGTTGCCCTCTGCAGTCTTATATATCATCAGTGGACAATCAGACATATTTTCATTTGTATATGCTATTAGTTCACCGTTATAATATTTTCTGTTGCAAAATTCTATGATTTTCGGATGGCATCGATAATGTTCTTTCAAAATCACTCTTGGTATATTTTCTCCGTAAATGTCAATTATTGATGTCAAAATATTATGTTCAAAATAATCATATGCTTTACCGGGCAGCTTGGTACTGAGCTTATTTTTTATATTCTTTTTAGTTATTTGCGGTAGCTGTTTTGTGTCTCCAACGATTATTACATTTTTACATGCAGAAAATGCTAAAGTTCCTGTTATTAAATCTACCTGTGACGACTCATCTATTATCAGATAATCAAGCAAATAATTTTCCGGTATCGAATTTCTCAACGAATATGTAGTGCTTAATATTATCGGAAAATGACGTATAAAGTTTTGAAAATTCATTTTAAAATTGTTTTCTTTATACGCCGGCTTCTCTATATCGATATATCTTTCATACAAATATTTTTTAAATAAAATTTCTGATATATGCTGATGCTGATCTATTAAATAGTCAAAATCATTGTCCTTAAGTTCATTCTCACACAGCTCAATCTGTTTTTCCAAACGAGCTATCTGAACATCATAAAACTTTTTCTGCAGCATGAGAAACAAAGCAGCATCCAGATCATTCAGTTTTTTTATATCCCATATTCTATATTTGAAAAAAAGTTTTATTTTGTAAAGAAGTTTCCCATATATCTCATATTCATCCGCTAAAGACATTTCAGCCATGAAATCTATAATCCTATCCGGATCAGACATGAACATTGGAAATTTCTGATCATAATTTATATCCTGTACTCCATAATACTCTTCAAAATGGCTCTGCTCCAATTTCCAATCAGATATTTCCTGTTTCAGCTTTGCCCGTCTTCTTTCTGTTTTTAATAAATTATTCAAGTTTTTGTTAATATCCTTGATTTCCCGTTTCAAATCATCGGTATTTTCTTCGTAATCCCATCCACTGACTTCAGCTTCGGGCATATTATCGAAAAAATTTTCTTTATTACATTTTTTCCCAAGCATTGCCGGTAAAAATCCGTAGTTTTCTTTTTCCAGTTTGTCGATTATATTTTTTACAGCATCGTTATTGTTCGATACAACTGCAATACTTTTTCCCCGGATTATCAAATTCGCAATGATATTTAGTATCGTCTGCGTCTTACCCGTTCCCGGAGGACCTTCAATAATCGATATTGATGATTTCATGGCATTTTCCAATGCTTCTTTCTGGCTTAAATTAAAACGGAACGGATATATATAATTTTCATCTCCATCTCTGTTTTTGATCCTGCTCTGCTTAAGATACGTATTGAGAACACTTTCCGGATGAACAAAAGTTAGTCTTTTCATCTCACGTTTTAAATATGCTTCGTCCTCATTTTTATCCGATGTATATTGTGAAATATCCTTGAAATAATCTATTATTGATTCAGTCTTATCATTTTTAACTCCCGTCTCAATTATACTGAAATCTTTTGCATCAACTACACGCTCTCTCCCTTTATAAACTATAATCTTCATTTTCTCCCCGAAATCCAAAATCTTTTCGGGCTCATATATCGTATACTCCAATATATAGTCTACTTTATCCTTAAGATCTATTTCTTTAAGTTCATCAAACTTCTGAACACGATCGCATCTGTATTTATATATTTTCGAGCTTTTATAATACTTCACCGCCATCCTGTTTTCTGCAGGATCATAATCAACGCTCTCTATTTCCCTTGTTTTATCTGCACCATCGATTAAAATCATATATTGTTCCGGATTCATTTGTTTTACCTTCTATAATTACAAACTTTCATCGCTAAGCAGCCATCGAGAAATATCATTTATAAGAATCCCCTCATATGTGTATGTCTCATGCTTTGTTCTTGCAATAATTATTTTAGGATATCCGTCCTTAATGCTGAGCAAGGGTTCATATTCTCTCCTGAAAGTTTCTTCACTGCTGATATCATCACTGACCTGAATATACAATAATTCATTCCTTTTTTTTGCAACAAAGTCTATTTCTTTTTTATATAATTTGCCAACATATACTTCGTAACCTCTTCTTAAAAGCTCAAGGCACACGATATTCTCATATACCCGGCCGTAATCCATATTCCGTGTCCCCAAAACTGCCTGCCTCAAACCGGTATCACAGAGATAATATTTTTCCGATGTCTGAAGATATTTCTTTCCACGTATATCATATCGTCTGATATCATAAAACAGAAATGCATTGCAAAGATACTTTATATATTTTCCTATCGTCACATGATTTGTGGAAACTTTGTTCGACTGCAGCGTGTTGCTGATTCTGTTAGGCGAAGTCAGATTACTTATATTATCCATCAGATACTCTGAAAGCATATCAAGAACAACCGTATCAGGCAAATTATATTTCTGTACCAAATCACGATGAATGATCGTATAATAAATTTCTCTTATATATCCCATACTATCCTGCGTATTTTTATATAGATACGATCCGGACAATCCTCCCTGCAGCACGTAATCATCAAACAGTTTATCTACATCTTTTTCCGTGTCGTAATACGTGCAGTACTCTTTAAAACTAAAAGGAAATACATGTATCTCCATATATCTTCCTGTAAAAAGCGTTGCAAGATCCGCACTCAACAAAAAGGCATTTGAGCCGGTAATATAAATATCATATTTTTCTTTCGCATGCAGACTGTTGATTGCAAGTTCAAAACCTCTGCACATCTGTACCTCATCCACAAAAAGATAATTTTTCTTCCCGCTTTCATATTTGCTCTCTACGTAGTCATATAAAGCATGGTATTCCTTAAGTGTTTCATATTTCAAATCCATAAAATCAATGAATATGATATTTACATCATTATCAAGATTGACTCGTTCAATAAATGAGGTAAGAAGTCTTGATTTTCCGCAGCGCCTTACTCCCGTTATGATTTTAATATCAGGAGTGTCCTTTAAATTTAAAAGACGCTCCATATAATATGGTCTGGGAATTATTTTCATATGTCATCTCACTTTCAAAATTTTATTTTTTTTCATTTTTCGAAATCAATTATATTCTACTATAAATAGTATTCGCATACAATGAAAAAATGTTTTTGTTATTCTCTTTTCTTAACAATCAATACATATCTGGGCAACTAAGTGAATCTACCATTTGCCGCGAGGTACATTTACAACTCCTTTTCTTTAATATATAATTGACCTTACAATACGAATTCTAATACAAATCTTCCATTTGTCGAGAAGGGAGGCTATTTTATGAAAAGACTTGAAAACAAAGTTGCCCTGATATCAGGAGCGACACGAGGTATAGGCAGGACCGCCGCCGAGCTGTTCGTTTCTGAAGGCGCCAGCGTGGTCATCTGCGGCAGAGATGTAAAGGAAGGTGAAAAAGTCGCAGCATCGATCAACGCTGATCATCCTCACAAAGCCGCTTTCTGCGCTCTTGACGTCACTAGGCGCGAAAGCTGGGAAAAGGCCATTGCCTTTTCAAAGGAAACCTTTGGTGAACTCAACATCCTGATAAACAACGCAGGTACAAGCTACAGGGAGTCCCTTTCTGAAATCACTGACGACACATGGAACAAAACTGTCGCCACCAATCAGACGGGAGTCTTTTACGGCATGCAGCTGGGAATAGAAGCTATCGCAGAAAACGGAAAGCCCGGTGCAGTGGTCAACACCGCTTCAGTAGACGGCATAGTCGGAGACAGCGAATTCTTCGCCTACTGTGCTACAAAAGCCGCAGTCCAGGCCATGACGCGATGCGCCGCTTTATACTGCGGTGAAAAAGGCTATAACGTACGGGTGAATGCCGTTGCTCCGGGATACATACTTACGCCTATGGCAGAGGAAGATGCCCGCCAGAGTGGACAGACCATCGAGGAATACTGCAGCGAGTTTGCCGCCCATCATCCTATCGGAAGGATGGGAAAACCGGAAGAGATCGCCGAAGCGTACCTCTACCTGGCATCAGACGCCGCATCCTTTACGACCGGCACCACGCTGGTAACAGACGGCGGATATACGATAAAATAATCCTGCCACAGTTGCAGTGTTCGCAAAAATATCGCGAGCTGGAAAATATACAAGCCGGGAAATATATAGGTGAGCTTGCAATGCCCATAGGAATATGCAAAATAGGCAAACAAAAAATGGGAAATCAAATCCGAAAAATTTGATCTCCCATTTTATTTTTTCAAGTAGCTCTCTCCCAAATAGGACTTTAATCGCCTTTATCTTGAACGTTTTTCTTTTTTAGCAACTATCAAATATATTCCTACGATCGCCGCTAAAGCCATGATTCCAATCAATATCGGAACATTCATCATATCTCCAGTCTTTGCAGCATTATCGGTTTTATTTGAAGTATTCTCACCTCCGGCATTTTGGTCCTTTGATACATCACTGCCTGTACCGTCAGTATCACCGCCTGTATTACCTGTATTATCACCTCCGCCGGAACTCATAACAGGGGCCATTAAATTATTAACATCTGAATTTGCCAGCCAATACTCACTGTTATGATCAATTTCTATTTCATAATATTCATCCTCTTCTAAGGATATCTTATCGTCTATTTTATCAGGAGTTTTATTATCTTCTACATAGAATAAATACAGACCCTGAGCACCTATGATGTCACGCGCAGCATAGTCCGGTTTTATTCTGATAATCATCTTACCAGGCAACGTCCCATTATCAGCAAAATCGAGTCTCAGATAATCACTATAATCCGTTGCTTCCATTATGGCTGACGTCACTTCTGTATTTGAACTATTTATCTCATCCAAAGTCTTTTCAAGATACTTATCCGTATCTTCATATCCTTTAGACTTCATAAAATTAAAATATTCAGTGACTATCCTTCTCTGCTGTATCCTGGCTTTTTCTATAGCCTCTTCCTCAGGAAGTGTTTCATCATATATAACCTCTTCAAATTCATAGTCATCCAAGATCCATTTACACTCTTGGTCTAATTCAACATTAACGCTCATATCAACATCTTTTGTTTCTTTTACAATGTCTTTTCCGTTGACGATCCACTGAATACCCTGCTTGTCATAATCCTGACCATATATATTCTCAAAAGTTATCGTTATATCCTTATCTTTGATAACCTCAAACAGCTTTTTAGGAATTACCTGATTTGATGAAATATCGCAAAGCACAGTGCTTCCATCTCCTAGGATTGAGATTTCATCAATATAACCTTCTTTAATTGTACTTGTTTGTAATGTATATTCTTTAATATCAGATACTATCTCAACCGGCTTTTTATCAAGGGTACCGTCACTGACTGAATATGTTTTCACGTTACCCGCAAGATCATTCACAACGATTTTATCTATATAAATCTCACCGGGGTCAGTGTACCTGTCAATATCAAGCTTAGCATTGTAGTAATCAAGATAAGAGCCGTTATTATCGATAGCGCGTTCTACAGATGCAATATTGCTGTAATCCCCGTTTTCGTTTTTATAATATGCCGTTCCACATAACCATGAAGGGATCCCCGAAGCTTTATCTTCTAAATCGATTTTTGTGATCAAAGTTCCAGGGGTATAAATTTTGTCTTTATTGTTTTCAAAAGATACTAATTCAGGTCCTTCGTTATCCTCTTCATAATCAGAAGACTGCAAATCTATATTCTCTCCAAGCTCTACATAATTATTTGACTCTCCATAAATCTCTTTGAGCAAATCTACATGGTTCGTATAATTCACAAAGTTGCCGTTTTCATCTTCTAACAATACACTTATACACAGCAGCTTTATATATTTATTATCAATTGTAACAGTCCCTCTGTATTTACCATCTTCCTCTTTATTTAACTGTGCCGAAACATCCACACCTGTAGGAGAACTTGCTGAAATGTCTTCTTCATAGTTCGGCTTCTGTGGCAACACCGTAGCGTAATTTACCTGTGCGTTGACTGTTTCTGATTTATTATCAGATATATCGGCTTCTATCGTTACTTCACACGGTGCTTTTTTATCTGTACCACTTACAGTTATATTATTTAAAACAGGAGCTTCTTTATCACTGCTGTCAGAATTACTCTTAAATGTAAAATCAAGATTTCCTATCAATTCGCTGTTTTCACTTCTTGTATATACAGTAGAAACATTATTAGTATTAAATATTTCTACTTGATTTATCAACCACTTTCCACTATATGTTCTAGAATCTATAGTATAGTCTTCTGAATATGATGGCTCTACGCTTATGAACAAACTATTGTTGCCTTCTCCATCGCTGCCTTCAAGCGTCCACGTCATATTCACACTACGGATTCCAGTATTCTCGTCATGCGCTTCAAAAATAAAATCCACTGTGTCACCAGCAGTTATATCGTTTGAGCTCATACTTATCGAACTTAAAACCGGTCCCTGTTTATTATCCTCTGCAGCATAGGAAACCGACCCCAAAGATAATATCATAACAAGTATAACAGATATTATCGCCGCACCTTTTTTTGATTTCATGGCATTCTCCTTCTTAATTATACCCCCCCCTAGTATTAATATGATAGCATACGTTCCCCATTATGTAAATATTAATAGCAATTTAATATATGTTCTAAATCGATTAATTTGCCATAAAAAACAGGAAACCGGTGGGCTTCCTGTAATCAGTTTTATAATTCTCTGATATTATATTCACTAATTTTATATCTGATTTTTTCATCCCTTCAAACTCTTTATCTTTATTACAATCCCAATATATGACCGCATATATAAAATCATCAAGCAATGAATCTATTATCTTTTTTGCTGCCAGCTCTAACTTTAATATCTCATCCGAATTAAACACAAATTTTTTCATGGCATCTTTTAAAATTTTAATCGTATATGTATGAAATCCGGTCTGAAATAAGTCGCACTTATACATTCCACACATTATTTCATTATAATTTTTTGCAAAGCTATATGCTACAACGTACATAAGCCAGCTTTTTACATAATTTAACCATTTCTGAAAAGCTAATATATCATTTTCTCTGCTTCTATACTCCCCTTTTATCATCTTTTCAAGCTCCGATACAAGCTCTTCGGACTTATGTATCTTTTTCATATCCGCAGCATTGTTGTCAATCTTTTTCATTTCATCTCTAAAATACTCTATAAACTGCTCAACAGTAAACATATCTTTTTTTAATGCATCTTCAAGGTCAGATGTTGCATATGCAATATCATCAGCTGCTTCAAGTAGAAATGTAAGAGGATGTCTTGAATATACTCCATCTTGAATCTTTGTTCCTGTTTCTTCACAGATTGCATCGAATACTTTACATTCCGATTTGTAATATCCGGTCTTATGTTTTTTTATGTCTTCATTATCTTCATCAATCTCATTGGAATTCACAGGATATTTTACAAGCGTATTAATTATACCATAAGATAAATTGATATCATTCCCATCAGGCGTATTGTTTATCTTTGATAATATTCTCAATGACTGTGCATTGCCCTCAAAATTGCACAAATCATTACGCATATGAGTATCCATTAAATCCGATATTTTCATTTCATTAAATACAAATTTTTTATCTTTAAAACTTTCGCTAAACCAATCCCCTATAACTATTTCTCCAAAATGCCCAAATGGAGGGTTACCCAAATCATGCAGCAATCCAGCACATGACAATATTGACTGCACAGCCTCTGCCTGCTCGGGGTGTTCTTTGAAGTATTCTATTCTATATTTTTCATCCGTGTCTTTTGTAAGCATTATACCGAGCTGCTTTCCTATAGACGATACCTCAATAGAATGCGTCAATCTGGTCCTGATAAAATCACTTTTATCAAGAGGAAATACCTGTGTTTTATCTTGCAATCTGCGAAAGGCAAAACTCGATATTATATTTTTATAATCTTTTTCAAACTCATTTATCGGATATCTATCCCAGCTTTTATTCTCCGCTTCCCTTTTTATGATTGTTTTAGTCGATAATAACTTTTCCCATTCCATTTTCTACCTCTCTAAACTGAACATTTTCAATCTGCTTTTATCATTGTATAATACTACATATATTTTATCTAATATTAACATATCCCTATATTCATGATCTTCAAACCCGCAAGCCTCAATAAAAATATTTTTTATTTCTTCTTCGTTTCTTTCGCCACTCTCATCGTAATAATAAATTATCAATTCACTTTCAGTATTTGATAGAGAATTATATATATTTCTCCACCACCATCCATCTGTCTTACCTATTGATGCTCCGTATATTATAAAAAGTTCCGCAGTATCGAAATAAGTTTTATATTTCTGATCATTTTGCGCCCAATAAGATTTATTGAATTTTTTCAAGTCGTTATCTGCAGCATAGCATTCTTCCTCTATGCCGAATAAAAGCGATCTTGGTATACTTTGATATCCATGTGGATGTATCGTTTCTGTCATTATATATGAAGACCATTTAGTTTCATTATTAAAAGGACGATCTTCAAACACATGATAACTTTGCGGGTTCGGATAAAACCTAAAATTTGTATCTACTGTTTTATGAATATGCGGATCGAACTGTTTTCTATCCAGGTATATATAATTATCAAAAATTGATGTATAGTTAAAATTTACAAACAGGTAATTATACATATCGTAATGCCCTGTTTTCTTAGGGAACATCATCCTTTTATAATAACCCTCATTAAGATCCCCCAAAAAAGATGAAATCGCATGACTGCTCCATTTCTGCTCTTCGGCATCATGATTTATCTCGAGCAAAATATCTGTATCAACTATTTCATTCAGAAACAACAGAAACATATTCTGCATTTCCTTTAAATCGGCGTCGAGTTTATGGGTATCTGTCCCATCTTTTATTATTTCAACTATGGATGATTCAAAATCACTCGAATTCTTCTTGTTTTCCTGTTTATCTTTTGTCATGCGTTTGAATAACACATTATCCATGCTGAATTCTTTATTAGCACAAAGATATTCATAAAACTGGTCATATGAAGAAACTCTACCATCCTTTCTATATTCTTTCAAAACAGCAATATCAAAACCATTCCCTATGAATACCATTATATTATGCTGACCTTGAACACCTGTAATGCAATCGTTTGCTATATAATTTTTCCCCATCCAATATAATATTTATTACTTTGATATCTTCTATATTTAATAATCCTTTTTTCTGCTTTTACTCAATACCCATGTATTTATCACAGTTTTGTTTTAACTCTTCAGTTTTTCTAAACAAATTTATTAAACTATAAATGATGATACTTATTAAAATCATTGCTTCTATGAAGAAAAATATTTTCCAAGTAGTTGCAAGTTTATTAATAAACAACCAACATATCGGTATTCCGATGCCTATCATCAAAGTAAGTATTCCCAAAAAGTACATATCAAAATTGCTGCTATTATCCTTTCGGAAGCCATTATGAAACTGAAAACTTTCATATCCTAAAACTGGCTCAAATTTATCTTTTTCATTAGATACATTCATTAGACACTTATTAATTTGATTTTCAATCCTAATAATAAATATCTCTGTGTAAGTATCACGCATCAATATAGAAACTACACTTTCAATTGCTGCGCTCGCCATTAATGGAATTATATAAATGACCATAAAGTCTGCCGCCATTTTTAAAATCAAATTTTTATCATCATAAACAAGTCCTGCAAATCCTAACAATGCTGCTATTGACACATAAATCTGCACGCATTGAGCTTCTGCTCTTTTATCATTTGTCATCACCTTCTCATGCATCATTTCATATAATTTTAACTCTACATCTATCTTTTTAAAATAATAATCTTGATTATCTTTGCTATTCATATTGTTTATATCCAACTAATTTCATTCTATATTATCACATAATTATCACATAATTATCTCATTATTAACAACCGACTTATACTACTAATTCTTAGTACAATTTTTTGTATATATAAATCATTCTATTTGTTTTATGTACCACTCTCCATTCATTTTCAACTTAGTATTACTTTTTATATGTATTACTTTAAATTTATTGTATTTTCTTTCAGTGTATGGCTTTAAATATAATTCTATTCTTCCTTTTTCGTTATTCCTTACTAATCTAAATTTACCTGCTTCTTTAATACTATTATTTGAAAATATACTATATTTTTGTTCAAAAAACAAATACATTAAATTATTTTTTTTACAATACCATTTACCTAATATATATTTTTTAGTTTGTCTCCAGTTATTTATTGATTTTTTATACTCTATCCAATTATTATAATTTTTTGTATTAGAATGCTTAATCCTATATATATGATCAGATTTGATTTTTATATAATCAGTCACTTTCTTTTTTTCATTATAGAATAATATAAAAACATTTTTATGCGTTTCCTTTACTTCACATCCTCTATATTTATCACTAGTCCCATCGCGATATTTAATTTTCACCTCATGATACCTATATATTTTAGGACTCATTTTTATATACATTAATATCATAAAAATTACTATAGCCATTATATTTATCATTACCATATCATCTATAGAATTTTTATCACTATATAAAAATATACCAACTATAAAAATCTCAGGTATTGTGCAAATATATGGTGTTAATATAAAATAAGTTTTTCTATCGATATAATTCCTTGAAAAATCAAAAACAGAAATTAACTTCATAATGATTATATAGATAAATTTAATGCAAAATATTTCAGTAAACCCTATTATTATTACTGCCAAAAAATTAGGATTATACACCTTTTCTATAATAAATTGCAAACTAACATATACTGCACAAATAATTATACTTGAAAAAAATAAATACAGAACAATAAAACTATATATTTCATCTATAGAGTATGAAAATCTTCGATAATATTGTTTTGATTTGAAACGAAAATTAAAATTAACTATTCTTTTAATCACATAACATATAAACATCACGACTAATGGACATATTATATTTTTAATAATTTCATACAGGTAGTTTTGTTCCATAAAACATCTCCTAACTTAAGCAACCAAAAACAGCGCCTATAACTAAGCGCCGTTTAAAAACAATTTATTTCAATTTACTTTTAATCACATAAACCACCAAATCAATATCTTCATCAGTCAAATACGGATGCATCGGCAGCGAAAGAACTGTATCGCACAATTTTATAGTATTCGGAAAATCATCTTCACTATAGATATTTCCGTCAAATGCTTCCTGTCTATGCATAGGTTTTGGATAATATACCATGCTTGGAATTCCTGCATCTTTAAGAGCTACCTGTAATCCATCACGCGTCTCTTTATCTTTCAGCTGAATAGTATACTGTGCCCAGCTTGAATAAAAACCTTCCGAAATCACCGGTGTTTTTAGATCAGCTTTTAACTCATCCAATTTCGACGTATATTTATTTGCAACTTCATTTATATCCGCAAGCTCGTAATCCTTAAATGCTCTAAGTTTTACAGATAATATCGCTGCCTGCATTGTATCGAGTCTCGAATTAAGCCCTATGCGAACATTATCGTACTTCATTTCTCCCTTGCCATGTACTCTTATAGATTCAAGAAGATTCGCTATATCATCATCGTCAGTAAACACGGCGCCTCCATCTCCATAACATCCTAAAGGCTTCGCAGGGAAAAATGATGTAGTGCTTATATCTCCAAAACTGCAAGCTCTCTTGCCGTTTATGTTTCCGCCAAAGCCCTGCGCACCATCCTCAAGTACAAGCAAATCATATTTATCAGCAATTTTTCTTATATTATCAAAATCCGCAGGTAACCCAAATAAATCTACAGCAACAACTGCTTTAGGTGTCAATTTACCCTCAGCAATCACTTTTTTTATTGCAGCTTCTAACGATTCCGCTGAAATATTATATGTATCAATATCAACATCAACAAATATCGGCGTAGCTCCAGCATGTGAAACTATTTCACCTGAAGAAAAAAATGTAAAATCAGGTACAAATACAGCATCGCCTTCTTTTATATCCCATGCCATCATGGCCATTGTCAAAGCATCTGTGCCGTTACCACATGTAATACAATGTTTTGCTCCTACATAATCGGCCAGCTCTTTCTCCAGATCTTTCACCTGCTGACCACTTATGAAATTGCAGCTTGATGCGACTTCAATCATAGCCGCATCTATATCTTTTTTTAATACTTTATATTGTTGTTTTAGGTCTCTGAATTGCATTTGGTTCCTCCAAATAATAAATATTTTTTTAATTATATCATATTTTATTTTATAAATCTTAATTACTTATTAAATTTTCAATTATGCTCGTTATAACTCCACAAATTCTCCCGTGTACATCATTATAACATAGTCGGGTTTATACTTTTCTATATATTCAATATAACTATCATTATATCTTCCTTCCTGAGGATCCAGATATCTTATCTCCGAAAATACCATACTTAAATACTGTACCATTGGTCTTGCATATGAATCTGATATTAGAAGGAGTTTTTTGCCATCAGTATAATTATTATTTTTTATTATATTTTCAACATATCCTCCATTTAAACACGAATTATATTTATTGTTATAATTTTCATCTTCTAATAAAGAAGTATCGATAAATGCTTCTTTAAAGTCACCTTTTTTAGATTTATTTAAATCCCCTTCTATATAGTGTTCATATTCAAAATCCGTTTCAAATTCAGGTACAATAAAATTAAAATCATCCTTACCCACGTAATATTTGCCCGTTTTTACTCCTTCAGAGCCAAGAAATGATTGTCTATAACTTTCGACATAATAATTTTCTTCTTCAAATTTGCTTTCATCAAAATTGAATTTTGATTTCTGATGAAGATAATCAACAATGTTTTTTGCAGCATAAAATGAGGTTTCTACTGTCCAATGGTGATCTGTTTTATAGAAATTTAAATTTTTTCCTAAACTTTTTCTTAAATCCAATACATTAATCTTATTATCAGAAAAAATTTCGCACCATAAATCGTATTGATCATTATACTCAACTTCAAATCCATATGGAAGCTTGTCCTTCCCTTCTACAAACTTCATAGGCCTTTGAACATATAATACATCGGCTCCCTGTTTCTCAGAAAAATCAAGGATTGATACAGCTTCCTCCGCCAATTGCGTTTCTTTTTCACTATTAAATTTATAGTCTTTATCAGTTTCTAAAAACAATTTATCGTTTTCACCTTTTATTGCACCGTTAACTATTTTAGACCCTGTCAACTTATGTACCAGCCCATTGATATCAACAAAATTCATTTTGCCATAAAAGCCATCATCATATTGCTCTTCTATCTCCTTAGGTGTAATTAAATCATTAATATTATTCTCAGATACTACCTTAAATTCAGCTTTTACAACTGAACAGACAGACGGTAAATTTGCTATAAAAAATATCGCTAATATCCCTAAAAAAACAAACACAAGCAAATATTTTCCATTGAATACTTTTTTCATTTATTACTTGTATGATTAATTAGAAGCTAAATCATACTCTCCTTTCCATTTTTACTGTTTGTGTCATAATACATTCAGATACTGTGGACTTTTTATTTTATTTCTGTAGCTTTTGACTACTTGATAGGAGTGTATTGCCATCTCATTATCTGAATTGTTTATTAGCTGGATGTCGCCGGAGCATTTACTTCCGAGTACTTATATCAATCAAGTTTGCGAGGATAATCCTAAGGTGGACCTGACAGTATCAAATCTCTACGAAAGGAGGCGTTTTCAATGATCTATGTCGCCATTGATATCGCCAAACTCAATCGTTTTGCCTCTGCCATCGATTCCGATGGCACATTGCTCATCGAGCCGTTTGAATTCTTAAATGACAATGATGGCTTCTATTCGCTGCTTTCAAAGCTTGATTCCTTTGAAAAAGACAGTATCATCATTGGTCTTGAATCAACTGCTCATTACGGCAACAACCTTGTTTTCTTCCTTGTATCAAAAGGTTTTCATGTCTGTGTGCTCAACCCTATTCAGACTTCCTCTATGTGAAAAAACAGGATCCGCAAAACCAAGACTGACAAGGTCGATACTCTGGTGATTGCTAAAGCTATTGCTTTGATGGAAAACCCCCGCTTTATCACTCTATACGACATTGCTCTCATGCAGCTTAAAAATCTGGGCAGGTTTCGTCTGAAGCTGGTTAAACAGCGCACCCGCACTAAGATCCAGCTTACCTCCTATGTGGATCAGACTTTTCCCGAAATCCAGTATTTCTTTAAGTCCGGTCTCCATCAAAAAGCTGTGTACGCCATCCTAAAAGAAGCTCCTTGCGCTTCTCAGATTGCTTCCATGCATCTGACTCATCTCAAGCACCTTCTTACGTCTAACTCCCATGGACACTTTAAGAAGGAATCTGCCTTAGAATTAAGAGTTCTGGCACAGAAGTCTGTCGGGAATTCCGACAGGTCTTTATCCCTTCAGATCACTCAATCTATCGCACTGATCGAGCTTCTGGATAAACAAATCAATGCTGTTGAAACCGATATCAGGGACATTGTCGAATCTCTGGATTCTGTTATCATGTCCATACCCGGTATCGGTCCGATCAATGGTGGGATGATACTGGGTGAGATCGGTGACATCAGCCGGTTTTCAAAGTCTCGCAAACTGCTTGCCTTTGCAGGCCTTGATCCATCCGTTTACCAATCCGGCAACTTTTCTGCAAAGAAAACCCGGATGTCAAAGCGTGGTTCAAGTGCACTCAGATACGCCCTTATGAATGCTGCTCACAATGTCGTTAAGAACAATGCGACTTTTAAGGAGTACTATGATTCCAAACGAGCCGAGGGGCGCAGTCATTACAATGCTCTTGGTCACTGTGCCGGCAAGCTCGTCCGCGTCATTTACAAAATGCTTACGGACGATGTAAAATTTAATCTGGATTAAACTTTATTCCATACATTTTTGAGGCTTCCATTTAGGAGGTCTTTTTCGCTTGCGTATTATCAGCTTTGCGTCCCACCATTCAATTTATTCTATTTTCTTCTGATATTTACCTTGACTTTTCATAGCTGGTCTCCTAAAAATTAAAATAAATAAATGGATTATATGCACCCATAACTAAATACGAAACACTGATTATAAATAAAATGTTATATACTATCATTGCTGTATATTCTGCAATCTTATTCATTCTTTTGTTTAATCTAATCTTATTTCTTAAATAATAAAAAATACTCGTAGAATATATTATTCCTATCAATATAAAAACCCAATATTCTCCTAAATATTGATTGAACAGACTATTACTTAACTCTACATTCCCAACTCCGGCCATAGCTTTTAAATAATTAAACGCTTGCGAAATATTATCCGCTCTAAAAATTACCCATCCTGTATTTACACACAAAAAAGTAAAAACACCATATATTAACTTAGAAAATTTATGTTTAAATATTTTAGGTATTCCTGTAAGCTTTTCAAAAGTAAGTAACATAAAATATAGTAATCCCCATAATATAAATGTCCAATTCGCCCCATGCCATATGCCCGTTAAAGACCATACAATAAACAAGTTCCTTACAAGTAATAACTTATTTTCAACGTGAGAACCTCCTAATGGAATATATAAATAGTCTCTAAACCACATGCCCAATGATATATGCCAACGTCTCCAAAACTCACTTACCGAACTAGATATATACGGATAATTAAAATTTTCCAAGAATCTAAAACCAAACATTCTTCCAAGACCTATCGCCATATCAGAATAAGCAGAAAAATCAAAGAAAATTTGCAATGTATAAGCTATGGAGCCAAGCCATGCAAATGATATTGATACATTTCCTTCTCCTACATTTGAAAAGGCTTCATCTGCAATCAAAGCAAAATTATTTGCCAATATTACCTTTTTGGATATTCCAATTAAAAACCGCCTTACACCCCCAGAAAAATCATCAAAAGTAACACTTCTATTACTGATCTGCTCCTCTATATCACTGTATCTAACAATAGGTCCCGCTATTAACTGTGGGAAAAAAGAAATATATAACGCTAAATACAATAAATTTTTTTGAACTTTAACTGTACCACGATACACATCTATGACATACGACATTGCCTGAAAAGTAAAAAAAGATATGCCTATTGGAAGAACTATATTTGTTTGAGGAATAATGTCTCCAAAAACATTGTTTATATTACTTATTGTAAAATTCAAATATTTAAATATAAACAATATACCAATATTAAAAATTATAGATAGACAAAGATATAACTTAGCATAACCTCTCCCAATACGTTTTTGATCAATTACCCTGCCAAATATATAATTAACTATAATAGAGAGAATCATAACCAATACGAACTTTGGTTCTCCCCAGGCATAAAAAAATAAGCTGGCAAATAGCAGCAGCATATTCTTTGCCAGCATACTTTTTTTAAAAACTATAAAATAAATCCCCAACACTATCGGCAAAAACACAAACAAAAATATTAAGCTTGAAAACAGCATATTTTACCTCTTCAAATTGAAAATACTAATCATAATTATATTTTGCTAATCCCCTTAAAAAAAACATACTTCCCTCACATCTTCAAATTTGCCAGAAGCCAAATCACGTTGATTATCAAAAATAAAATCTATCACTTCATTAGCCTTTTCTTTTTCGCCTATGATACCATAATACCACAACAATTCACCCACGTCATACAAATCTGCAACTCGATCTGATGAATCTATATCACTTTTAATAACATCATTTTCAAAAAATTCATTTAAGCTTTTAATTTCATCACCTAATTCCCATGTGAAATCAAACCGAGATCTTAAAATATATGTCCCCTCTATTGTAAAACAGTGATGTACTAAGTCATTCATTTTACCTTGTCCATCGATATATTCCCAAAATGGCACTCCGTTTTCCATTTTTGCTTTTAATGATAGCCTCTGTGACACCAAATTTAATGTTCTATTTATTAAAATTTTTTCATCATTTGTAAATAGGTTGATATCTTCAAGATTTATGGCCTTACAAATACTACTTCCTAAAGCTGCCGATACATTAGGTGAGTCGATATTATCCCATGGATTATTGCTATACCAAAAATATCCTCCCTCTGTTTTTGTTTCAGTAAAATAATTTTTACACCAAGTCATTGTTATATTGTTTATGGTATCATAAATTTCATCTTTAACTTCATTTGCAATAAAATTATATTTTGTTACATCCACAAGAGCTTTCATAACGTCCGCAGTTGTAATTGCATATGATGTTTCAACGTTATTTATGCTTCCATCATCAAAAGCATCCCATTCAGAATACAAACCATAACCGGTCTCCCCCCTTTTTTGAATCTATATTAGTATTATTTAATAGGTACATAGTACCCTGCTCAATTATTTTTTTTGCTTTCTCATCATTATCAAAGTCAAATTTTAAACAGGATGCTTGTATTAAGTATGCTACTTCCTGTGCAGAGGGACTCTGAGCATTATTTTTCATATTTAATATATCTCTATATATCCCCTCATCTGTATTACTTGGAATTATTTCTTCTATTAAATTATCATATGCTATTATAGGTTTCTTTTCATTCATGTGAATTTTCAATGTTATGATCGTAATGCATAATATAACTGCAAAAATTATAATTATGATTTTTATAGTTAAGTTCCCATGATTACATACATTTTCATGCCACTTCTTTAATTTCATATCATATTTCCTTAATCAAAATTGAATCACAAATAAAACAAATCATATTATATCTAGGATTTCTATATATTACCATCTTTATTCATATAATAAACAACTAACATACAAATTAATTTGATAAAGTTTCCAGCCATAACGCCAAAACAGAATCCTGTTAATCCAAAAAAATTCCATAATATAAATGCACATGCAAAATAGACAACTACACTTGTTCCATTTATCACAATTTGCCATGTCATATCACAGAATTTCAATATAAATGGTGATAGCATGGATGTTAATACTAATAGTAACACATTTGCTGTAGTAATTGGTATATATTGCATAACTTCATCTATCCATTGTGGAAAAAGAAACCCTAACACAGGTCTGCTTAAATATAATGTCAATCCATATCCGATTATACATATACCTATACCTGCTATTAACATCTTTGTTATTAAACTTTTATTATTTGATTTCCATCTGGATATATAACTCAAAATAACACTGTTTATCGGTCCTGTAAGCATTCCCACTATTTTACCTAATATAGTTGCTGTATAATATATTGACACTGCTGTGCCACCCATTAATGGGTATAAAACAAGTTTATCAGCGTATGTCATCATATTGCTTATGACAGAAGCTATAATTAATTTATTCGAATCTTTGTTCACTCTTTTAAATAGTTCTGTTTTGCAAAACGGCTCTTTCAAAAGTCTCGTTCTGATAATACAATATGTACAACTCATTAAATAACCACATATAAATATAGCTTCCCATACCCCTGTATTTACTGTAATATATGCCCCTATAAGCAATCCTAAACTTTGTAATATATTATTTATTACAATTGCCTTATAATTTAATTTTAACCTAAAACCAACCTCCAAATATGCTTTTAATAAAATCAATAATGAAACTATTATGCCCAAAATAATATGAATAAAAATAAATCCTTTACAATAAAAAATTATACAAATCCCTATTACAACTACATTTATAATCTCCCATCGCATCAGAAGTACATTAAAATCACCATTTATTCCAATTTCTTCATATTCACCGTTTCTCAACAATCTCACATTATTTAAAACGTTACCTAATGAATTAGATATCATTATCCAAACGGAATATATAGTTAGCATTAGTCCATACTCTTCCCCTCCAATGCTTTGCGCTGTAAGTGGATATACGATAAGCTGCAACATTCCAACAGGAATTGCTGCAGCTATAATATTGAGAATCATATCTAAAATAATTTGCTTATTTTTTAACATAGTTTTCACCCCTTTTAGGTGAATTATAAACAGCACCTACAATTAATGACAAAACAATACCAAACAAAATGAAAAACGTAAATGTAGCAAAAAAGCGTTCACTTCTGACATCCAAACCGGCGATACTTTTCGCATATATTATTGCACGACCTAATTGGTTTTCTAAAATATCTTCTTGTTCCATTTCTCCATTAAATCCCGCATTTTCAAAATAATCATTAATCAATCTTTTATTATAGATAATTTCATAATTTTCATTCTGAGCAATATCGTTCAAAGTCTCATTAAAATCATCTATTATATTATTAAGCTGATTACTATTTTCCTGTAAAATACTATCCGCATAAACTGCCGTTTCTTTAATTTCGTTTTCATTGGACTTTTTTATTATACTAACTTGCTTACTAAACATATCAATATCGCTCTGTAAATTTGTAATATAAGACGCTGTTGTATTCTGTTGTGATTGTTTAAAATTGTCAGTATAAGCGCCATTTACTATTTCCTTAAGGTTTGATTCCGCATTCTCCCTACTATTCTCTAGATTACTTATTTTATCATTATAAAATTCAACTGCATCGTCTCTTTTTTCAAATATAACCGGCGCATTTTCTTCATAAAACCTTCGTGCATTTACATAAATTTCTTGATAATTAGAGAGTTTTTCTTCAACTTCTTCCAGCTTGGCGCGACTTTCAGTACTTATATCAACTTGCTCAAAATATCTTAAATAAGCTTGAATGTAATCATTTTTTTCTTTTAAATTGAGAAACGCATTGTAATAGTAAGCTCCGTCTTTTTTGAGAGAACTTAAATCAATATACTCTTGTATTTGTGAAACCCGTACCTCCTCTTTTTGATCATACATTTTAGCATTGATTATCCCACAAATCGCACCTACAACTATACAAATTATAAGGATTACTAAAATAAGTTTAACATTTCTCTTTATATTCTTAGTTATATCACTTAAAGATAATTCTATAATATTCATACCGTTACTCCTGTCCCATCCAATTTATAAGTTTTCCTAGGAAATATTATAAGCATTAAACACAAAACAATAAATCCATGAGTAAGCAATACAGTACTCCACGTAGTATTTGTAAACATTATTGCATAGTATAATACAAGGCCTACCATCATGCGTAAATCAATTTTATACGAGACAAAATCCAGCAATCTTAAACATAAGATGACTATTATTGGCATTACTATAATTCCTATAACCCCCAAACCAGACCAAACATCTGCAAGTAATCCATTATTGCAATTAACAGTTTGATTTTGATAATTCTCCCCTATAACCCTAGCTAAAGTATTATTATATACACTATCAAATCCAAATTTACCCATTATACTATTTCTAAAGATATCAGTTGGATTTTCAAGAAAAAACCGATAATATTGTTCTGATAATTGTGCTAAAACCATACTCTGCCTTCTAAATAAATAACTTATAATAAAAATAGAGCCCAATTTTTCCTCTATTACAGCTAAAATTTCTATAACAATACCTATGGGAAAAATCAAACTTATCATATTACCCCTATAAAATGCATATCCACCAATCAAAATGATTGGAAACAAAATTATAGATTTATTTCCTGCATATGAAAAGTTGATCACCATTATAAATAAAAGCCAAATGAGCGTTAAATATTTTTTATTATGCAACATTAAAATAATAAGAATAGGAACCAAAATTGTAACTATATGCCATGTATAAGAAAGTATTAATGGTAACGGATTGTCTGCGGCTTCGCTTCGTATACCATAAACATTCAAAATATCCAAGTGAATCCTAAACCCACTATATTTCCACCATATATAGAGAGAGAATAAACTTACTAAAATAATCAATACATATATAATTTTATTGGAAACCTTTATGTAATCTACTCTTGTTTTATATCCGATTATGGGTAGTTTTATTTGTAGTATTGATAAAATCACCCAGTATATAAAGGCAAAAAACAGAAAACTACTACTTCCACCTCCGTATCCACAGTATGTTGTGATAGGAATAAAATATATCATATTTATTGCTATCATTATTATTGCAGAACAGGTTTTCTGCTTATAATATAAATTTATAAATGGGATCATAATAAAAACTGCTAACCATCCGTTAACAGTATTAATTATTGAAATATCTAATGAAAAAAAAGTGTGACTGCCTGCAATATATATACAATATATTACATCTAACAAGCCTTTATATAATAAAACTGCAAAACAATTTAAAGCATACGATTCAAAATGCATCCCACAAATAGATATAAAACTATTATATTTAAAAACTATATTTTTAAAATGTATCATCTGCAAATATCGTTCCTTTATCTAAATAATATCAATAAACAATAGACTCATAAAAATCACATAATATCTTTTCAACAACATCCCAATTTAATTCGTTATATATCGTATTTTTGCAATTTTGTCCCATTATGCGATACTCTTCTTGTGATAATTCTAATAATTCATTTATTGCTTTTTTTATTGCTTTTCCATCATTAGGATTTACACAAATACCACACTTATTTCCCTCAACAATTGGCTTCCACAACTCAAAATTTGTTGCAATAACAGGTTTTCCACTTTTCATAGCTTCAAACAATTTTGTATTTCCTAATGTCCCTTCATAATAGAAAGAATTCTTACTTGGTTTTGCTAATGCAAAAACAAATTGAGCTTTAGCTATCTCGTTTTGAACCTCTTCATATGATATTTTCCCTCCATAATTAACTTTTTTCCATCCATCAAGTTTTTTCAATTCTTCCAAATATCCTATATCCGCATTACCAAATAGATAATACTCTACGCCTTCGATTTCACTTAAAGCTTTAATTATCTCTCTATGAGACCATTGTTCCGTAATCCCTCCTGCAAAAATAAATCTTCCTTTTATTGTTTTGCTATTACTTTCTTTCTCATTAATATAATCACTTATTATGGGATAATTAGTAACCAATACAATATTACTATTATATTGGTTGTACACATCTATCATTTGTGAAGTTACAACAACAATGCCATTGATTTTAGGCAATATCTTTTTTTCTATCTTTCTATAATAAATCTTAAATATCTTTCTTAAAATAATAGGCATATATTTTTTTTCATCTATTGAATCTAAAATATTTTCATGGCTGTCAAATATAACTTTCTTACCCATTTTTTTTAATTTTATGGCAAATCTTAACAACTCCGGATCATGCAAATGATAAACATCTGCATTGATTTGTATCGCTTTATCAATTACCTTTTTAGCAAATTTAGTCATCCTTTGCATCCTATTGCCAGGCACATCACCAACGCCAATAATATGCACACCCTTATATTCCCAGTTTTCTCCTCGTCCCACCAAATACACATTATAATTTTTATCTTTAGCTAAAGATGTACATTCTTTTTTTAATATCCTGACATCATCCGTACTATGTGCACTTGTAACATGACATATCTTTACCGTCATTAAAACTCACCTTTCATATCAACACTTGAAAATTTCTCTAATGGTAATTTAACCGTATTACCCGTCTTCTGACTCTTATACATAGAAAGTACCACCTCTAAAGCATTCCTTCCTGCCACTGCATCTACATATGGTTTCCTGTCATTTTCTATTGCATCTATTACATCAGCAAATAAGCTTGTATGACCATTGCCATATACATTGCTTGTCTGTTCTTTCAATCCTTTATTTTTGCTGTCATCTTCACTTTCGTCAGCAAAGTTCCATACATCTATATTATTGGTTGAAGTTCCGCCTATTTTTACAGTTCCTTTTTCGCCAAAAATATATAATGTTTCTTCAAGATTTTCAGGATAAACATTAGTAGTTCCTTCTATAGTACCGATAGCACCATTTTTAAATTTTATTACAGCCATGCCAACATCTTCAGCTTCCAAATAATCATGAAACTGCTGTCTCGTTGCACCATAAATCTCATCTATTTCATCACCCATCATCCAGCGAAGAAGATCTATTCCATGAATACACTGATTCATAAGTGCCCCGCCATCCTGAGCCCATGTTCCTCGCCATGGTGCCTGCTTATAATAATTTTCATTTCTGTTCCATCTTACATGAATAGAGCCATGCGACAGCTTTCCAAACCTTCCAGCCTCAATAGCTTTCCTCAGTTCCTGTATCGCTATATTGAATCTGTTTTGATGACATGCCGATACTTTTACACCTTTTTCTTCAGAACGTCTTATTATCTCGTCTGCATCAGACATACTCATTGCCATGGGTTTTTCAATTATTACATTTATGCCATTATCAATACAATATAAAGCGATTTCTGCATGATTACCACTTTCCGTCGCTATACTAACAAGTTCTGGTTTTATATCTTCTATCATTTTCTTGTAATCATCATATTTTCTGATAGATTTCTCGTTTTCAAGCCCATGCTTTGCAAGCAGCTCGTCCATTTTATCGCAAATGATATCACACACAGCAGATATTTGCAAATTATTATTCATAGCAGCCTTCATATGATTTGTAGCAATTCTGCCACAACCGATAAGTGCGTATTTCATATTTCCCTCCGTTTATTTTTCCATAAGTCCTGTACTTTTTTCAATATAGCTGCGTCCGCATTTTGAACATGACAGACCATACTTTAATACTTCTCCACATTCACAAACCCATCCTATCTGCTTTGCCGGCACTCCTGCCATTAAAGCATGATCGAGAACATCTTTTGTAACAACAGCACCTGATGCAATCATTGACCATTTTCCTAAAGTGTGTCCACAAACAATCGTAGCATTAGCACCAACAGTAGCCCCTGTTTTTAACAATGTTTTCTTATATCCCGCGCTGCCTTTCGGATATTTTGCTCTTGGCGTCAGATCATTAGTAAATACCATTGACGGACCGCAAAATACGTAATCCTCCAATTCAACACCTTCGTATATAGAAACATTATTTTGTATCTTACAGCCATCTCCAATTTTAACATTGTTAGAGACATTTACATTCTGCCCAAACGAACATCTCGCACCAATTACAGCGCCGGACTGTATATGCGAAAAATACCAAATTTTAGTTCCTTCACCTATTTTTACGTTATCATCTATAATACTTGTTTCATGTACGAAGTAATTCATTAAAATACCTCTTCTTTTTTATATTTAGATATGATAGATACAATTTTTTCTGCAGAATGCCCGTCTCCAAATGGCATTTCATTATTATCTATTATTTGATCTGTATTTAATTTCTCTAATATGTCATACCTATTCGCTTTTGCTAATTGGTTTCTATTTCCTATCATAGTTTCTGGCCATGAAACATAATTAAAAACTGTTACACATTTTTTCCCCGCAAAAAAAGCTTCCCTTTGTAATCCACCAGAATCTGTAACAATTTTTTTTGCATGTAATGTCAAATAAACTGACATTAGATAACCTACAGGATTACAAAAAATTATATGATCTAATTCATAGTTTTTTTTCAATCTTAAAACTCTATCTTTATTCCTAGGATGAACTGGATATATTGACTTATATTCTAAACTATTCATGGCTAACAATATCTCAAGTAGAGCCTGATCTGTTTCTGTATTTTCCTGTCTATGACAAGTCATATAATAGAAATTATCTGGAATGTCAATTGCAATTTGTTTTTCTAAATCAATTAAGATTTCAGGGTTTTTATTTTTGACTTTCTCACTATAATATTTAAATGCATCGAGCATAGGATCTCCCACGAGATGTACATTCTTATGTTTTCCTTCATTTAATAGATTTTTTACAGATGCATCTGTACAACACGCAAATATAGAAGATACACTATCAGCGACCACTCTATTAACTTCTTCTGGATTTTTTAAGTTTCCTATTCTTATCCCCGCCTCTATATGACATATTGGGATTCCCAATTTTACAGCTGCCAATGCACCTGCCATTGTCGAATTAGTATCTCCATAAATTAAAACCATATCAGGTTTTTCTTTTTGCAACACTGTTTCTAGTTTTATTAGCATTTCTCCAGTCATTTTTCCATGAGTTCCCCCAGAAACTCCCAAATTATAATTCGGTTTAGGAATCTCCAGTTCTTTAAAAAAAATTTCCGACATATTATAATCAAAATGTTGCCCTGTATGTAAAATAATCTCCTCGTGTTCTTTTCGTAACTGTCTAGAAACAATTGCAGCTTTTACAAATTGAGGTCTTGCACCTATTATTGTAACAATTTTCATTGTTCATCCTCTCACAAATATAAATTCTAACTTATCTTTCTTTCAACACTATCAATTATCTTCACTATTGAATCCAATCCTGCAATTTCTTCAGCTTCAAACTGAATAGCAAATTCTTCTTCGATTTCAAAAATAAGCTGTATATGTGACACTGACTCCCATAATTCTGTATTTTCCATCGTAGTATCCATGGTTACTGTAATCTCTCCATCAAAGAAATCCTCAAATATAATCTTTATTTTCTCAAATATTTCATTTCTACTCATTTTCAGCCTCCACAAATGTTTTCTTTGTCTCATAGTCTTCTATTGTGAGTTCCCACTCATCTGCTTTTTCGCTCTCTTTTTTTAATTTAAAATCGTATTTACCAAGCAAATCTTTTACCATACTATTTTTCGGTGTAGGTAAATATTCTCCCAAAATTATTTCAAAACCTTGTTGTTTTGCTTTTAAAACAATTTGATTAAATACAAATTCTTCTACAGTCCTCTTAAGCACTCTGCAACTCATAAGCATGGTATCAAGAAACAGTGTTTTTTCATCGATTTTTTCTAAAATTACAATGCAAATTATGCCATATTCACCAAACTTGTCTTTTAAATCTACTGTCATTGTAAAATATTTCTCGGGCATTGCGATTATTCTTTCTACATCCTGCTCTGTATATCTTTTAGTTCTTAAATTAAACTGATTGGAACGCTGAGATAATTGTGCAACTCTTGGCAATGAATAACTGTCAAATGGCTTTACTATCGCTTTCATATCCAAACTATTAAGATACTCATCTATATTGGAAGCCATATTCTTAAGTTTATTGCGACCAGCTTCTTCTCTGTATAACTGTGTCCTTTTCTTGTCTTCCTTTGATATATTTACCGTTTCAAACAAATTCAACGAAGACAAATATGTTAAATACTTAGTTGGATCTTCAGGTAAATCAGGTACTGTAACCTCTGGCAACATTTCTTTAACCATATCTCGTTCAAAAGGATTATCATCTATAAACACCATTGAATCAAATCCAATATTCAATATTTGTTGTATAGCCTTTATATTTGCAACCTTATCTTCCCAATTTGCGATAAAAACAGAAATATCTTCAAGTTTCAATATCATTTCTTTATGTTTCTCAAATGGTTCTTTGGCAATATCCTCATTATTCTTGCTGCAAACCGCTATAGCGACTCCTCTTTGAGACAACTCTTTTATCCATCTCTGCAAATCCGAAAAAGCTCCGCCTATACCCATGCTTCCAATCTGTATGCCTTCAATACCATCATCACCTATGACACCACCCCAAAGAGTGTTGTCTAAATCTGTTATAAGGCATTTCTTTATCTTACCGCTCAACACATTAATAACAGAAACGATCTCCTCCGCAATAACCGGTATAAATTCCATTTTGAAAATTGTCTTTGATATGTAGTATAATCGATCATCCGTTATATTTTTTCTTCCATATTCGTTTTGCAATAACTGAATATCAAGCATATATACATGACTATTCTCGTTGGCAAGCGCAGCAATACCTCTATTGAGTCTTCTTTGATTGTACAAAAATGATTCTTCAAAATAACTAGCATAATTTCCGTAAACACCATCATTTATTTCACAATAATTACATAGTAAAACTTTAGCATTACTATTTATTGCTATATTGTCGCATAATACTTTTATACGTTCAAATTCAATATCCCCTGCTGTGATTTTATCTGTTAAGCTGCAGTATTTCTCATGAAATTTTTCTACACAAGGAAACATCAAAATATAGTCCGGTTCAAATTTATAAAGTTCAGAACTCGGATCTAAAAGTTCTGGCTCCATCTGATCGTATGCAGCTTCATATAGCTGAATATCCAATTTTTTCTCATATCCATAACCTCTTATTGCCTGACCAAGAATTTGCACAGCCCAATCAGCAACAATAGCAACTTTTATCTTTTTGAACTTACTATAATCCTTTTTAAGGTTTTTCCTCAATGCCTTAAATTCCATCAGACAACCTCCTAATTTTACATATATTGTATTTCTGAACAATATATATCATATAATTCTGTAGCTATACATCCCCAAGATAGCCCTACTCCGAATCCACAAAGAATCGCTTTTATCCTATCATTTTTATATTTATCAAACATATCAGTTAATAACAATGGTATCGAAACACCACTTGTATTACCATATTTATCTATATTTATAGGACATTTATCTATATCTATTTTCGCTCTTTTAGCTATATACTTCACCATGTATGCATTCGCCTGATGAAGAAAATAGTAATCAACATCTTTTTTCTCCCAATTGATTTTTTCCAAAATATCATTTATAGCCAGAGGGACTTTTTTGATTGCGAAAGAAAATACATTCATACCATGCATATAATAATTATCTAAGCATCTTACATTTCCTTCTTCTGCCTCAACCATTTTCCCGGTTTCCTCACTTTTAGGTAATCTGGCGCCTCCTGCAGGGACAATAAGGTCTTTATATCCTGAGCCATCTGAAAACATCGTTGTTATCATTCTATTTTCACTATTAGTTTTTTCTACAGCAATTGCACATCCCGCATCACTTAAAATAAAGTACAATCCTTTATCCAACTTGGAAGAAAGCCGCCTTAATGTGTCGCCTATCAAAACTAAAACTCTTTTACACGTGTTCGTTTCAATTAATTGGTTTGCCATAAACATTCCACTAATAAAACCTGAACAACCATAATTTATGTCTAAAGACACACAAGTTTTTGGCAAACCAAGTCTATCCTGTAATATACAGCTGGTTGCAGGTGCAATATAATCCGGTGTCTGACTTACAAATATTAATCCATCAATACTATCTTTATTCCAACCAATATCATTTATCAGCTTTTCCGCAGAATTAAAACATAAATCTGATGCAGTATAATTTTCATCTGCTTCATATAAATATTTCGCGCCTACTCCTTTAACAATCGTTTCTATTTCTTCTTTTGGGAAATTATCATTGCCTAAATCAAGCACTGACATTTTATTTTTAGGTAAAGTAACTGAAACTCCTTTTATTTTTGTATGTTTTGTCTTCGCAACTGCCATTATTCCCTCCTAATCAACGGCTTGTCCTAACAGTATGTCCTCCATCTATAATAATATTCTGTCCAGTTATCCATTTTGACTTATCACTCAAAAAAAACTCTATTATTTCTGCGACATTTTCCGGATTACCCCAACCTAACGGATACTCCTCTTTAGATTTTTGAAAATCATTTTCACTCAAACTGCTCATGAATTTTTCTACCATAGGAGTTTGAACTCTACCAGGAACAATTGAATTTATACGAATACCCTTTTCCGCCAACTCGCATGATACTCCCTTTATAAATCCTTCTAAAGCCCCTTTAGAACTTGAATAAATAGAATTTCCATCTGCTCCCGTATGCGCACTTATTGACGATATCAATACGTATGATGTTTTGTTATTAATATACATGTTCTTTTTGGAAAAAGCGCCCACCAATAGCATGGCTGAAAAAGTATTTATATTAAAAACTTCGAGAATTTTATCAGGTTTAATCATATGTATTGGTGACATTTTCTGCAAACCAGCACAGTGTACTAATCCTGAGATTTCACCAACAGCAGCGTTTATGCTTTTAGCATATTCTTTTATACTATCAAGTTCAGATAAATCCCATTCAATAATTTTTAATTGTTTATCATTATAATTTTTAAAAATATTTTTAAGAGCTTCCTTATTCCTTGAAGTTACTACAACCGAATAATTGTTTTCAAGTAAATATATAGCTGTAGCTTTGCCAATACCACTTGATGCTCCTGTCACGACAATCCATTTTTCTTTCATAAATGCTCTCCAAATTCAAACTATAACTACTTGCCAATTTTATTATATAAATCACCCAATGTCTTACATTCCAAGAACTCCGCAACTGTTACTTTTGTATTGTATTCTTCTTCCATAGTTATAATCATTGAAAATCCCATAAGCGAAGTGAAGTCATCTATTTCTTTCCTAAAATCTGTGTCAAGTGAAATATCGCTTTCATCTACTTCAAATATCTCTGCCATTAATTCAATGAACTTTTCCATTTTTATTCTCCTTTTACATTCTATATCTAATTACACTTTTTTTATCTTTCTTATACCTGTTGGTAACTCCATAATAATAATATCGCTTTCAACATTCTTCAATATCGGTGTTCCAGCCCCAATGAATGAATTTCGTTCTATTTTAACTTGATTCAATACTATACTCGATGTTATTTGTACATTATCCTCCAATATTACCGATCCCATAATCACTGATCCTGATAAAATTGCACAATTTTTCCCTATATTACAATTATGGGCAATATGAACAAAAGTATCTAACTTCGATCCACTACCAATTATCGTATCATCTATAGTTCCTCTGGCGATGTGGCACTGTCCACCTATATGAACATTACTGCCTATTTTTACTCCACCATAATGTTTTATCATAGTTTTTTCATGCTTATCATCTTCTGTAAAAGCATACCCATCATGTCCTATATTTACTCCAGATTCTATATCACAATTTTGACCGATTCTCACTCTATTTATTATCGTAACATTATGATATATACGAGTATTATCTCCAATTTCTATATCACCATCAATTACGCAATTATTTCCTATAATTACATTTTTCCCTATTTTCACCTCTGGAGATATATATGTTCCTTTACCAATTGGCTCCGAATTATTTCCACACTCAACAAATAATCCATCTAAAAGTGTAAAAAAAACTTTTTTTGAATTCTTACATTTGATTTGATTAGGTATTTTCAAATCAACTTCTTCCTGAACTATTGCAAGCTCAATCATTGATAAGTCAAAACTATTTGGAATATTTTTTTTACTTTTCACCCACGTCAAGCTACCATTTTTATAATTACTTAACGAAGAAAATCCATTAACAGATAAATCTTTTTTACCTATATAGTCATATTTTTCTCCCAACCTCTCAATGTAATTAAGAATTTTATCAATTTTTATCTTCTTACTCATTGATCTCATCCTCTCTTAATATAGAAGATAAATCCGTAATATTTTTATCAAGTTCATTGTATCTATCATATTTTGCAGTTAAAACAAATTTTTTTATCGAAGTTTTTATATCTTCCTCTTTCTCATTATACCAAAAAGCATGCGTTAAAATGTGAAGCTTATCATACTTACCTGTCTCAATTATTTCATCAACATTTTCTCTCCATCTTCTCCTGCTGTCCGATACATATTTAAATTCATTGAAAAAAATTTTAGAATATGAATTTATTGCAGGCGATAAATCATAATCTGCTTTAAGTGTATTCTCAGAAGGTCGATGCATTGAAACAGCCTTTATTTCAAATCCCAATATATTTTTCATGATTTCTCTTTCCTGCATAATTACATTCTTGATTCCACCATGAAATTTATAATAATCTTTATTATAATTTAATTCATCAAAATGCAAACCAATATCATGTCCTAATTCTTTTATAGCAATTACCTTTTCTCTATTTTCCTTTGACACGATATTGTAAAACGGAGTCGTTAGAAGTAGGAAATATGTACTCTTTATTCCTAATCCTATATTATTCTCAAATTGAGCAAATTCAAAAGCTTTATCTATAGAATAATCCACATCATGCCTTAATACGACGCACTTATTATATTTATCAAAATTTTCGTAATCAGATATACTATAATCTTTCTCGACAAGCTTTCTAATCAAATTTTTATATGCTTCATATGTAAACTTCATGCTAAAACCCTCTTGAATTTTCTTATAGTACTTCTATATTTTCCCTATTTTTAATATCGCTCATAGCATTCTTAGTGTCAAATATCACTTTTGAATTTCTCTGTATCATATTATAATCCACATTAGTATGAGCGCATGTAATCATAACGATATCATATCCTGATACGATATTGTCATCTATACTATTTAAACCTATAAAGTCCATTCCATTATCTTTATAAGACTTGATATATGGGTCATAATAGTCAACAATCGCACCATTTTCTCTTAATATATTTATTACTGGAATCGCGGGACTTTCTCTGTAATCATCAATATCTTGTTTATAAGCAACACCTAGAACGAGAACTTTTGATCCATTAAGCGACTTTTTATGCCTGTTTAAAATTTTCATCGCACGTTCAACACAATATTCAGGCATTTTATCATTTATCATCATTGATGATTCTATCATAGATGTATGAAATCCGTATTCCCTGGCTTTCCATGACAGGTAATATGGATCAAGGGGTATACAATGGCCTCCAAGTCCTGGTCCTGGGTAAAATGCTTGGAATCCATATGGCTTAGTCTTTGCCGCATCGATCACTTCCCACAAACTTATGTCCATTTTGTTGCATAAAATAGCAAGTTCATTTACTAAACCTATATTGATATTTCTATAAGTATTTTCAAGAATTTTTTCCATTTCTGCTACAGCTGGTGAAGATACTTCGTAAACATCACCATCAAGCACAGTCCTGTACATAGCAGCAATTGCTTCCCTTGCATCGTCTCCAATAGCTCCCACAACCTTTGGTGTATTTTTTGTCTTAAATTGCTTATTACCTGGGTCCACTCTCTCGGGAGAGAACCCAAGATAAAAATCTTCACCACACTTAAGTCCCGAGCCTTCTTCCAAGATAGGTTTTATCAATTCTTCAGTAGTTCCCGGATATGTAGTGGATTCAAGCACTACCATAGTTCCCTTTGTCATGTATTTTGCGATTTCTTGCGCAGAAGATCTAACATAACTGATATCCGGCTGCTGATGCTTGTCCAGTGGCGTTGGTACACAGATTGCTACAAAATCTACATCCTTTACAAAACTAAAATCTGTTGTAGCTGATAACATCTTCCTATTCACAAGTGTTTTCAAATCACTATCCACAACATCTCCAATATAATTATGTCCTTCGTTTACCATATCAACTTTGGATTTCTGAACATCAAATCCTATAGTTTTAAACCCCGACTTTGCTTTTTCCACAGCAAGAGGAAGACCAACGTAGCCAAGGCCTACAACTCCAACAACAATTTGTTTTTTATATATTTTTCTTAAAGTATCATTTTTCATAATACAATAATCCCTTTCATTTAATTATTTCTCAATTATATTTAACAACTCAATTGATAAGTTTTTATAATCATATTTATTTTTCATATTATTGTTTTTAATTTTATTTTTTTTATTAAGCAATTCCATAATTCCATGAGAAAAATCTTCTGGACTATCAAATCGTTTTGCAATTCCAATACCGTTATTCTCTATAATATTATATTCTCCCATATCAAAATTAGCAATAATAGGCTTTTCTGAAGCAATATATTCAAAAAGCTTGTTCCAACTTACGCCATATTTACCTATTCCTGTATTCACCCCTGTTACAACATTAATATCACCCTTTGATAAAATATATGGAATAAACTTTTTATCGACCTTTCCTTTGAAAATAATATTATTCAATTCTCGTCCTTTACATTCATTTTCTAATTTCTCTTTATAATCTCCATCGCCATATATTAAAATCTTTATGTCTTTTTTATTATCATTAAATATTTTAGCAACTTCTATCAAATCATTTAGTCTGTTTGCGTATCTAAGAGAACCTGTATATACTATTTTTTTATAATTACTATTCAAATCATCATCTTCTAAATAAAATTCTTTTTTATTTTTATAAAACTTTTCTAAATCAACTCCATTATTCAAATAATATACTTTTAATAAATTAATATCCGCATTCCATTTTCTGTCTTCGATGTATTTAATTCCACCTTCCATAGTAAAAATTAATTTATCCGCATTCTTATAAATCCATTTTTCACCTCTATATAATAATTTAGTCAGAATATTGTTTTTTTTAATAACTCCCATTTCAACAAATGTTTCGGGCCATAAATCTCTAATTTCACAAATACAATTAATCTTATTTTTGTGCGCCCATTTTATTCCAGCAATCAATGTCAATGGATGCACCGACGACGCTAAAATAATATCAGGCAGATTTTCTTTTGATTTATACCTATTTAAAACAGGTTTAATATTTATATAATAATCAATCATATTTAAAATTCTATCTTTGCCATTTCCTGCATATGGTCTTGTTTTTACAAATACATATGGCACATTATCCGCTCCTATTTTTTCAACATAAAGGTTGTTTTCAACATTAATAATGGTATTTGAATTATGCACTGTATTGGCACAAAAAATCTTAACATCATGTCCCAATCTAATTAAATATTTTGCAAAAGCATGATGACGACCATCTTTATCAAAATACATATCTGTCGCATAATGATTTAAAATCCAAATTTTCATAAACTCATACTACCTTTTCATCAATTTTGCTGGAACTCCTGTGTAAATTCCCTCTTCCAAAACATCCTTCACGACAACTGCCCCTGCTCCAATTACCGAATTTTTACATATTTTTAAATTTGGTAAAATAGCAACGCTAGACCCTAAATATACACCTTCCTCCAAATAAACATATCCCATTATATCACAATAATCCATTATAGAAACATAATCATCCAAAACAGCATCATGCCCTACGTTACACGCATATAATATACTACAAAAATCACCTACTGCAGAATTCGGGCCAATCTGAGAAAATGCCCCAATTAAACTTCCTTTTCCTATAGAACAATAGTTTGATACTATTGCAGTTGGGTCTACTAATGTTTCCCATTCAACATATTTATCCAAGTCCTTAGTGATCCTGCGTTTTACACTAGAAGAAGCTATAGCGATAACAGCAGAAACATTTTTAGCAAAATGTTTTTTAACATAATCAATACCGCCCAAAACCTTGACATTGTTAATTTTAACACCCCAAATATCTTTATTATCGTCTATAAACCCCAACACATTATAAACTCTATCATTTTTATTAATTCTCTCAATCATATCATATATTTCTCTGCCATATCCACTTGCACCTATTAATATTAAATCTTTACTCATCTTCACTCCTCATTTTGTTATTGTCAGTTCCTCTAAAATCTTCCATAGTTATATCGTTATCACTATTAATTCCATCCTGCGAAAAAACAATAAAAAAGGTCATTATCACAATTCTAACATCCAAAAAAAAACTTTCATTTTGCATATATGATATATCCAAGTTAAACTTTTCTTCCCAGCTTATACTGTTTCTTCCATTAACCTGAGCATACCCTGTTATTCCCGGTCTCACTAAATGTCTTTTTCGCTGCTTTTCATTGTATAACGGCAAATATTCTACCAATAGCGGTCTTGGCCCTACTATTGCCATATCGCCTTTTAATATATTAAACAATTCCGGCAACTCATCCAAACTGGTAGCGCGAAGCTTTTTCCCAAAGCTTGTTAATCTAACGAAATCCGGCAGCAATTCACCTTTTTCATTGCGTTCATCTGTCATTGATCTAAATTTATACATAGTAAAAATCTTTTCATTAAGTCCCGGCCTTTTTTGTTTGAATATTACCGGTCTTCCGAGTTTCACTGCAACAAGAATCGAAACTATAATCAAAACCGGACTCAATAATACTATCGCAATCATTGATAAGATCAAATCTATACATCTTTTGATGTATTTATCATAAAATGACCTCTTATACTTCATTTCTTATCCCACATTTCCTTAACAATTTTCGATACTCTTTCAAGATCATCTTCATTCATTTTAGTATCACTCGGAAGACAAACACCCTGGTTAAACAATCTTTCTGCAATACCTCCATTATCTATATAGTCATAATCACTGAAAAACGGCTGTAAATGCATTGGTTTCCATACGGGTCTTGCCTCTATATTCTCCTTTTCAATGGCAAGCTGTACATCAAGGGGCGTCACCCTTGACTCTTCCGATATTGTAAAACATGACAACCAGCAATTGCTTCTCTCAATATCATCATAAACAGGCATCATGGTTATTTCGTGAACATCAGAAAACGCTTTTTTATAATAATCATATATAAATCGTTTCTTCTCTACTCTTTTTTCCAGTACTTTAAGCTGTCCTCGCCCTATTCCGGCAACAATATTGCTCATTCGGTAATTATATCCCAGCTCGCTATGCTGATAATGCCTTGCCTTATCTCGTGACTGAGTTGCCCAGAACAATGCTTTTTCAGCTTTGTCTTCCGCACTTTCTCCGTTACATAAAAGCATTCCACCTCCGGAAGATGTTATTATTTTATTCCCATTAAATGAAACTATCCCATACTCACCAAAAGTCCCGGTCATTTGCCCTCTGTAAAATGTACCTAAACTTTCAGCAGCATCTTCTATGATCGGTACATCGTACTTTTTACATATTTCCGTTATTTTCTCCATGTTAGCTGCAAGGCCATATAAATGAACTACTATTACCGCTTTGGGAAGCTTCCCGGCTTTTGAATATTTTTTCATAGCCTTTTCAAGGGAATCAGGGCTCATATTCCATGTTTCCAAATCACTATCTATAAATACAGGAACGGCATCCTGATATATTATTGGATTTGCAGTAGCGGAAAAAGTCAAGCTCTGACAAAACACTATATCATCCTTGCCTATTCCCATAAGTTTTAAAGCTAAATGCATAGCTGCGGTCCCTGAAGATACAGCCAATGACGCTTTGCTACCTGTCACTTTACACATTTCTTCTTCAAATCCTGTTACATTTGCTCCTAAAGGCGCTATCCAGTTCGTATCGAAAGCTTCCTGTATATATTCCATTTCATATCCTTCTTCACTCATATGCGGTGATGCAAGGAATATCCTTTTTTTATCAGCCATACCAGTCTCCTATTGTGGTCTGTATGTATCACAGACTTTTTCGATCTCATGCTTTATATCTTTTATATTTTTCTCAGCTTCTTTTATAAGTATATCAAGCTGCTTCATAAATTTTTTACTGTCAATATCAATTGGTTTGCCTATATATATCAGATCATTGGACGTATTCTGAAGTCCTTCCTCTGCCATTAAAAGTTCCTCATAGAGTTTCTCACCAGGACGCAATCCTACTATTTCAATCTTTATATCTCTGTCAGGAACATATCCTTTCATTTTTATAAGATTCACAGCCAAATCATATATCTTTACAGGTTGTCCCATATCGAGGACGAATATCTCTCCTCCTTTAGCCATCAACCCAGCCTTGAGCACCAGCGATACCGCTTCGCTCACAGTCATGAAAAATCTCGTTATCTCCCTATGGGTAAGAGTTACCGGTCCTCCTGCTTCTATCTGCTTTAAAAAAAGTGGAATAACTGAGCCGTTGCTTCCAAGAACGTTTCCAAAACGTACAGCTACAAACTCCGTTTCCGACATCTTGTCGTAAGTCTGTACAATCATTTCACAGATTCGCTTAGTTGCACCCATAACATTAGTCGGTCGTACAGCCTTGTCTGTGGATATAAGAACAAAACGCTTCACACCATACTTATCTGAAAGCTTGGTCATATTAAGCGTCCCTTTACAGTTGTTTTTAACAGCTTCATTAGGCGAATACTCCATAAGCGGCACATGCTTATGAGCAGCAGCGTGATATACAACATCAGGCTTATATTCCTTGAATATATTTTCCATCCTGTCATAATCACGCACTGAAGCTATAAGTACATATACATCAGCATCAGGATAATATCTTTTAAGCTCCATTTGAAGCTCATAGGCTCCGTTCTCATAAATATCTACTATTATCAACTTACCGGGTCCGTTGGCTACGATCTGCCTGCACAATTCGGAACCTATAGTTCCCCCTCCTCCAGTCACCATAACGGTTTTTCCTGAAACGAATTCAGCAAACTCAGGATTTTCTATGACTACAGCTTCCCTCCCAAGCAAATCCTCATAATTAACTTCTCTTACAGTCTGGCTAAGCGATGAAGTAAGACTTGAAGCTATCGCAGGAAGTCTCTTAAGCCTTGCATCTGTCTCCTGACATACATTTAGTATCTCCCTTATAGTCATTGGTGATGCAGAAGGAATTGCTATTATTATCTCATCTATATTGTATTTTTTAGCCATATATGGTATATCGCTGCGGTTCCCCACTATAGGTATACTGTGTATATATTTTCCTTTTTTAGCTGGATTATCATCTATTATACATATGACTCTCGAATCTCCAGGACCATACTGCAACTCCTTTATAAGAAGAGAGGCTGCAGAGCCTGCGCCGATTATCATAACTCTCCTACCGTCACTGGATTTTCCATATTTTTTTCTAAACTGTCTGAAAAGCCTCACCGAAACTCTCGAGCCTGCCAAAAGTATAAACAAAAAGACCCAGTTGAATATATAAAAACTCCTCGGCATATCTACCTGCATCAAAAGCCTGTACAATACATATAAAGCCTCTATTACAAAAGACGCTTTCAGCACCGATATCATTTCATCTATACCAGCATAGGTCCATACTCTGTTATAAAGTTTAAATGCCGCAAGCACTCCTACAGTTATAATTATATCAGCAGGCAAACATTTAATTGCCGGCTCAAGATATGCTATATCCATAGTGAATATACCAAATCTAAGTGCAAGTGGCATTATCGAACTGAAGGCTACAATAACAGCATCGACTATCATTAATATTATTATTCTAAATACTTTTGAATTCATGTTAAACTTCCTGTTTATTTAAAATAAAAATACTTTCATACCCACATATTTGTTTAGTATAACATATGTGCACATAATTATCAATATAAACAATCTGTCTATCCACTATTCACTTATAGAATTACAATACATGTGTTACAACTGAATATTTAAAAGGCAAGGATAGACTCACTTTGTGTTATCTTTGAATCACCACAAAACAAAAATACATATGATTACCCTCATATAGTTACTATACCCTGAAGGTTTAAGGTAACACATGATATTTAAATTTCATCTATCTATGTTCTCTTTGCATTCTTTTATTAGATCTTATTTATCTTGTTGAACTATGTCCTCGGTCCTGTAACGCTTATCTCCTGCTCTATCTTTGTTCCTCCCAGTTCCGCTATGAGAGTGGTCGTGCCTGCTTTTCGTCCTACTATCTCGCAGTAATATCCCCTGCTGTCGTTAGCGTTCGCTACTCTCACTGTCGCTATATCCGTATCTTCCACATATAATTTTAAGTTCCCAGATCTTACATCGGAATATATCAAAAATCCATATGTCGCTCCGATCTTCCCTTTAATCTGTTTACTGAACGAAAGCTCCATTGGCATATATGTTCTCAATTTGTTAATTAACTGAACGATTTTATTGCCGTATTCCTTGTCCGATGCCCATTTTCCACTTAAATTTTCGACATTTGGTGCGCTCCCCCTGGTTACCAAGTTAAACCTCGGGTCAACACAAGCATTAACCAACGATTCTTTATTTGCATATGCCTTCAAATGCTGTATTTGCGCTCTTATCCCTTCACGGACACTGCTAAAACGTGCAGCTCCGGCTGATGGATTGGAATCTACTGCTCCTATACCTGCAAAATTGAATTTATCTATATTAACACTTCCTTTAAATTGTAGCCACCCTGTCTCTAACATAGCTTGACAAAATGCAACATCTACGTTAATATTTTCAGCTTTTGCCTCATCAATATATATTTGACAAAATTCTTCTAATGTTTTTGCCTCTGCATCATTATTTTTATAATATGTCGGATATTCTATTGGACTGTATTTATCATAATAAGCTGCCAATTGACTCGCTGTCCTGCTGTTTGAGCCTGTAATGGCTGTTCCGCTGCCTGTTTTACTCAGTCCAAACGCTTTTGCAATTCCTGTAGCATCTGCCACACCAAGGTCTTTAAGTTTACTGTCACTGCTCAAATATTTATTATAATCATTTGTATTAGATAAAAAGGCGTGCTCAACTATTATAGCTGATATTCCCCGAAGCTTACTTTCTCTTATTATCCCATAATAGTCCGATGGTGATCCATTCGGGTATTTAGATCCATTTTCGGTATTCCTTATTTTAGAGCCTCTGTTCTTGAGTCCTAATTTAGAAAGCTCCGCAAGAATAGAATCCGCAGTTTTTTTACCAGTATCACTTGCTGAAGTATTATAATTTCTATTTGGATAATACACTTCTGCCCCTGTAGCAGAGCTTGAGCCCGAATTTTGATGTATGCTCACAAGTATATCTGCGCCATAACTCTTTGCTTTTGCCGCCCTCTGCTCTAACGTCAAATATGTATCATTCGTCCTTGTCATATATACGGTTACACCGCTATATTCTTCAAGTTCCGCTTTACAATACTGCGCAACTTTCAAATTCAAATTCTTTTCATAAACAGATCCTCTCGTTGCTCCTGAATCACTGCCTCCATGTCCAGGATCTAAAACTACTACAAGATTTCCTGACTTTGATGCACTTCTAGAACTTACAGCGTTGGCATCAGAAGACAAAACAGCAGCTTTCATTTGACTGTTTATTTCTTTTTTATCAATATCTCCGTCTTTTTCCACTTCTACCGTTACAATTGATTCATCTTCAGACGCTTTCTTTATTACTTCAAACGTTGCATCTATCTCAACATTATCAAATTCAAAGTAATATTCTTCATCGCCTATAAAGTATTTAACCCCTTTTATAGTATAAAACTCCGCTTCATCTTCTGCGAATTCTTTTGTAAAAAGGACTGAAGCATCTGTTCTTTTATCTTCATTAATAGAAAAACTATCGCCCTTTGAATTTTCATATATCAGCGTAATATTCTCAACTTCATTTAAATCTTCTTCCCATGAAACAACAATGTTTTGTGTGCCAGGAGCCTCTAAAACCTTATTATCTATATAAAGGAAGCTCATATCCTCCTGTATATTTTCCTCTATTTCTCCTTCATTATTCTTACTGCCATTTTCTTTAGTCTCTTCTTTTATACTTTCATCAGTCGTTTTGCTATCTGCCGCTGGAACGGTTTCTTCAGTCTGAGATTCCTCCATATTCGTTTCACTTTCATTAACATCGCTTTCCACTTCTTCTTGTTCTTTATAATTGTGATTAGTTTCGTTTTTATTTTCAGCAAAACTAAAATCCATTGGCACCATAACTGTTGTAATAGCCATTACAAATACTAAAAATAGCGCTATACGTTTTTTCATAATATCCCCCATGCAATATATTAAACAACTTGCTCCTAAACAATTTAACTCTATATAATACATGATAATCCATGCATTATAGATTTTCAAGTATTTAGAAAAGTTCATAGCATATGATCGAAATTCTATACATTATTTTTCATAATCCTACATTTCCATAATAAGCATTTCTATTATATCTTTTATAAAAGCAATCTAAAAGAATAGAAAAAATATAACGCCAATCTCTTTATACACGATTTATATCAATATAAATAAAACTCCTTGCTTCCATCCTTATAATATTTTATAATCATACTGTTAATATGGGGCACTAGCTCAACGGATAGAGTACCAGACTTCGAATCTGTCGGTTCTGGGTTCGAATCCCAGGTGCCTCGCCAATAAAAAGCAATTTCATATCAAGAGGTTGCTTTTTTATTTGTCTTTACATACAAAAAACGATCCGAAAACAACTTCGAATCGTTTTATTCACATCTACTTTTTCCCGCTAAAAACTCACTTCACCACTTCACACATATACTGCGGCTCCATGGTATTCTGCTTTTCGAGAAGTTTCGTAACAGCGCTTATATCGCTGCCGTCTTCCGCAGCTGAAGCCAGCTTTTCAACGCTTTCTATCATCGAGCCCAGAAGTCCCGGTTCTTCCTCATATCTGAAATCGTATACTGAACATCCATAGAGGTCATTATCCTCCATCATCTGTTCAACAGCTTCATCATAAGTCGCCGTTATACCATCTATAAGCTTCAAATTTTCAGCCTGTTTTGCAGTATATATCCTGCCGTCGGCGATAGTTCTCACATACTCCTCGCTCAAGTTTCTTCCTTCAGCTACTATACCGACAAACTGATCATATGATTCATCTATCATGGACTGCATGATGCTTCTCTGTTCTTCGGTCAACGGCTCTGTCATACTTCCCATGGATTTATTTGCACCCGATGTTATCGTTTCCGTGCTGATTCCGTACCTTTCCAAAAGGCCTGAAACATCGAAAAGGGTACCCATCGTAACTCCTATGGAGCCTGTCCAGCAGTTTCTGTTGGCTATTATTTTATCCGCCGATGCCGATATGTAATATCCCCCGGATGTCGCCTGAGATGCCATATATGAATATACAGGTCTTCCCGTAGTTTCCTGATATTCCTTTACCTTCATATATATCTCATCGCTTTCATAGACACCGCCTCCGGGAGTATTTACATAGAGGATCATCGCCTTGTTGTCATCGTTTTCGATCATCGCACTTATAGTATCGACTATGTACTGCTGATTGTAGGTTTCGCTGTCCTCACCGATGATCCCTTCTATATGGACCACACCTATGTGTTCGCCGCTTGCGCCTGCCGCTTCCACTTCACTGCCTGTTCCCGCACCCGATATCCTCAAAATCAAAGCCGCTAATATGAATACTGCAACTATGCAGACAAATATCACGACAGGTTTATTAAGTTTCTTTTTCGCTTTAAATTCCTGCAGCTTTTTCCCATCGCTGTTTTTCAGCTTTTCATGCCAGATGTCTCTTGCAGAAGGCTTTTCTTCATTTATATCCTTTTTCCTGTCATCATCCATGTCATTCTCCAATCCCTGCTGCGTACTATTTCTTGAATCATTTATATAGCTTTTGTTGCTATTTCCTCAAGAAGCTTTGCCTGAAGCTCATCAGGAGTCATTTCAAACTGTTCTCCCGTTTTGTTGTTTCTTACGGTCAGGTTCCTTGCCTCAACTTCCTTTTCTCCTATGATGCATATATACGGATTTCTTTCGTTCCTTGCTTCTCTGAGCTTGTATCCGATTTTTTCATTTCTAAGATCTGTCTCTGCCCTTATTCCAGCATCCTCGAACTTTTTAGCTACTTCGCTGGCATAGTCTACGAATTTTTCAGTAACAGTGAGAAGCTTCACCTGGACAGGTGCTATCCAAAGAGGAAATTTACCTGCAAAGTGCTCTGTCAATATACCTATAAATCTCTCTATGGAGCCGAATATAGCGCGGTGTATCATGACAGGTCTGTGCTTTTCGCCGTCAGGTCCCACATACGTTATATCGAATCTCTGAGGCATCTGCATATCAAGCTGTATAGTACCGCACTGCCATGTTCTGCCGATGGAATCTTCAAGATGGAAGTCCAGCTTTGGACCATAAAACGCCCCGTCTCCTTCATTTATGACATACGGTGCTCCTATGCTCTGAATAGCCTCGCTCAATGCATTTTCTGCAGTTTCCCATTCTTCTTCTGTACCCATGGAATTTTCCGGCTTAGTAGACAGCTCTATATGGTATGTGAATCCAAACATCTTGTATATGTCATCTATGAGTTTCAATACTCCCACAACTTCATCCTTTATCTGTTCAGGCAGCATGAATATGTGGGCATCATCCTGGGTAAAAGTCCTTACTCTCATCAGTCCGTGAAGCGCACCTGAAAGCTCATGTCTGTGCACCTGTCCCAGCTCTCCCATTCTTACAGGCAGTTCCCTGTAGGACCAGATCTTTCTCTTGTACACGAGAAGTGATCCCGGGCAGTTCATCGGTTTTATCGCATAGTCCTCATCATCTATTTTCGTAAAATACATATTGTCTTTATAATGATCCCAATGTCCCGATGTTCGCCAAAGCTGCTCATTCATGATCAGAGGCGTTTTGATCTCTTCATATCCCCTCTTTCTGTGCTCCATCTTCCAGAAATTTTCCAGTTCGTTTCTTATTATCATACCTTTAGGCAGGAAAAACGGAAATCCCGGAGCCTCATCGTAAAGTGCGAAAAGATCCATTTCCTTTCCGATCTTTCTGTGATCTCTCTTCTTCGCCTCTTCAAGTCTCTTAAGATATTCGTCAAGCTCTTCCTGAGTAGGGAAACACGTTCCGTATACTCGCTGGAGCATCTTTCTGTTGACATCTCCCCTCCAGTAGGCACCTGCTACGCTCTGAAGCTTCACAGCCTTTATCTGACCTGTGCTTTCCATGTGCGGACCTGCACAGAGATCTGTAAAATCTCCCTGCTTATAAAATGATATCACTTCATCTTCCGGAAGATCTTTTATCAGCTCTACCTTGTAATCTTCACCCTTATCTTCCATGAATTTTATAGCTTCCTCTCTTGGAAGCTCGAATCTTTCGAGAGGATAATTCGCTTTTATTATCTTTTTCATTTCTTTTTGGATCTTAAGAAGATCCTGATCGCTTATCTTATGATCCATATCGAAATCATAGTAAAAACCGTTTTCTATTGCAGGTCCTATGGCGAGTTTCACATCCGGCCAAAGGTTTTTGACTGCCTGTGCCATTATATGAGATGTAGTATGTCTGTATTTCAGTCTCATCTGTTCGTCTTCAAAGTTTATTTTTTCCTTCGCCATTTTCTTCTCCTCCTCATTCATTTTTCAAGTGCCAATTTTATAAATTCATCTATCAGATCAGGATAACTTATCCCTGTTGCTTCCCAAAGCTTAGGATACATGCTTATATCTGTAAATCCCGGAAGTGTATTTATTTCATTGAATATCACCTTTCCGTCCTCCTGCAGGAAGAAATCCACTCTTGCAAGCCCTCTGCACCCCATTATATCATAAACTCTTACGGCAGTATCCCGCATCTCTCGTTCTTTTTCAGGAGTAAGGTCCTTGACTATTTCAGTATATGATGCTTCATTTTCGTACTTTGCATTGTAATCATAAAACTCGTTAGCAGCAAATATCTCGCCTATACGTGAAGCTTTTGCGTCCCCGTTTCCAAGCACCGATATTTCCATCTCTCGTCCCGTTATGCCTTCTTCCACCACGACCTTGCTGTCTTCTTTAAAGGCTTTGATAAGAGCTTCTTCTATTTCATCTTCATGCTTTATTTTGGTTATACCTACAGAAGAGCCTGCGTTGGAAGGTTTTACGAACAGCGGAAATCTTCCTTTAAAATACTCTGTGATCCTTGATATCTCTTCATCTCTTTTCTGGACAAACAGTTTCCTGTATACGATCACAGCATCAGCCTGATTAACGCCCCCGGCTTTCTCTACCATAGCTTTCGTTGCCGCTTTATCCATGGATTCCGCCGATGATACAGTATCAGCGCCTACGAACGGAAGTCCCGCTATCTGTAAAAGGCCCTGCATAGTTCCATCTTCACCGTTTTTTCCGTGAAGTACAGGAAATACAACATCTATTTTTACATTTTCAAAACCTTCCTTTTCTTCGATCAGTATTCCTTTCCTGTCTCTGTCGAGGGATATATGTACTTTCTTGTTACTTTTATCATACTCCCAACTGCCGTCTCCTATATCAGAAGCAGGGGAACTCGTCAATAACCAGTTCCCCTGCTTTGTTATGCCAACGGTATATATATCATATTTTTCTCTGTTTATATTTTTTACTATAGATGATGCAGACGCACACGAAACCTCATGTTCCGATGAAACGCCGCCGAAAAGAATCAATAGAGATAATTTCTTTTCCATACCGTTAATCCTTCCTTATTTTAAATTTAATAAAGTCCTGTTCTCGCAGATATCCTGTTGCTTATCTTCTGAACATCCTGAGTCGGCGTATAATCCTCCTGCGCGAAAAATTCTTCATGAAGCTGCGATACATTGCTCTCAAGTGTCACAGGAGGTCCGTACCATCCATTGTTGCTGTAGCTTCCCACCTCATAAGGCCATCCGACGCTGTCTGTCATAGTATATGATGTCAATTTCAGAAGCATACCCATCATATCTGCCGACGACATGTTAGTCTTTATTTCAGGCAGTATTTTCTCAGAAATATTTTCAAGAGTACTTACGTTCATTCCCTTGGCTTTTTCAAAAGCTGCCTGAACGACTATCTTCATCCTCTCATTTCTTCTGTAATCTCCTTCAGAGGAATCTTTTCTTATCCTTGCGTAAGTTACCGCCTGATTGCCGTTTAAAGTCTGCATTCCGGCTTCTTTGATCTTTTCATTCGATCCTCCGATGCTGTTGTAGGTATCCTGTATGTACTTGTTCATCTCGTATATTTCGGATTCCTGTATCTCTATGTCAAGACCGCCGAGTGCATCCACAGTATCGGCTACCGATTTCCAGTTTACAACGACTACTTCTTTAATATTCAGATCAAGGTTTTTATTGAGCGCGTAGAGCACCTTTGTAGGACCGCCGTAATAATAAGCGTGGGTCACCTTATCAAGGCCCGGTGTATCATCTCCCAGATCAAGCATCGTGTCTCTGTATACCGAGAACATTTTTATCTCGTTAGTCTTCTTGTTTATACTGGCAATGATGATAGCATCGCTCCTTACATCGGTATCATCGGACATATCTCTGGCATCTATGCCCAGTATGGCTATATTCCTGTAATTTCTGAGATCTGAATCAACCTGAGGGTTTATACCTATCATGTCCGGATCAAGCTCTATCCTGCCCACGTTATCCAATGTATTTTTAACTACAGTGAGACCTGCTGCAATAGTTCCTCCTATCCCTATAACGAGTATAAGGACGACTATAAGCGCTATTTTAAGACCTCGGCCGTTCTTTTTTCTCCTTTTGCCGCCTCCTGTACCATCACCGCCTGCACCGGGAGCTTGTCCTCTCTTCTCAGCTTTTTTAGCCTCTCTCTTTTCCGCGCGCGTCATTTTATCAGCTTTGTTAACTTTGCCCTGCCTGGCTATAGGCTTTTTGCTTTTATCTTTGCTGCTGCCGCTTTCACGCGCTCTCAGGTACTCTTCCCGTTCCCTTTGCTCGCGGCTTTTTCTTCTCATTTCAGAAGCCCCGTAAGGTGTATCTTCTATGGAGCTTCTCCTGTTTTGATCACTTCTTGAAAAATATGAGCCGTACAGTGTATCGTCTTTTACATAGCTTCCTCTGTCGCTTCTGTTTTCTCTCAAGTTGAGGTACTCCCTGTACGCCTGCTCTCTTGCATGATCCTCATTACTTTTATTGTTTTCAGGTGTTTTACCGTAACTCATGATCGCACCTATTTCCTTTCACATCACAGACCATTATATCAACAGAACCGTTTCAAATCAACAATTGACGCTATTATGCCTGTGAATTTTATGTGAACATCATATACATTCAAATGCTCTTTTTACTTCACAGCGCGCAGTATCAAGCCTCTTTTGGGCATTCTCTGCGTCGCTTCCCTTCATACAGTAATATATCTTTATATTAGGCTCAGTGCCCGAAGGCCTTGCTGATACCCACGATCCGTTATCGAATACGAACTTCATCAGGTTGGAAGGCGGAAGACCATGTTCCCCCTCTTTGAAATCTATTATCTCTGATATATCCCCTGTATTTTTAAAGTATTCCGCACCATGATATCTCAGCTCTTCCATTATGCGCTCGATCTCATCAGCTCCTTTCGAGCCTTCATATGAGATGGAATCCTGTCCGTCGGCATAATATCCAAACTCTTCGTAAAGCTCTGAAAGCCTGTCCACAAGCGTCATATCATATTCTTTAAGATAAGCTGCCATCTCACATATCAGCATGGCGGCCGATACCCCGTCTTTATCGCGTACGTGCCGTCCCGCTACATAGCCATAGCTTTCCTCATACCCCAATAGAAACTGTTCATCTGTAAGCATATCGAGTCTGTCGCACACGTATTTTGATCCTGTAAGAGTTTTAAGCACACGGCATCCGTTTTTCTTGGCTATATCCGAGCCCAGCTCTCCTGTTACTACCGTCGTCACAAGCGTTCTCCGTCTCCCCTTTTTCATTCTACATATAAAGTCTACTAAAAGCGCGCCCGTCTGGTTTCCTGTAAGATATTTATAGTCTTTTCCACATCTCACTCCAACTCCTACCCTGTCGCTGTCCGGATCAGTTCCTATTATCAGATCAGCATCAAATTTCTCTGCTTCCTTTTCCGCTTCTGAGAATACTTCAGGAAGTTCCGGATTCGGTTTAACAAGTCCCGGGAAATCTCCGTTGAAATTGCATTGCATCTCTACAAGCTTTACATTTATGAACTCATCTGCTTTAAGTATATTTTTCACATAATCTCTTCCCGATCCGTAAAGAGGAGTATACACCACCCTCAGATTTTTCTTGCTTTCCCCTTTCTTTAGCAAGGAACATCCGATTACCGCTTTTTCAAACTTTTCGGCGGCCTTTCTTCCTATATACGTTATCATCGGACTGTCAGAACTGCACATCTTTATATCCAGAGGATCTTTCATACTCCCGATGATCCTCGATATCCTCTCAGTCATGTCCGGAGCCATCTGTACGCCGGAGCTGCCGTAAGTCTTGAATCCATTATACTCTTTGCTGTTGTGGCTTGCTGTTATAACTGCACCTCCATCGCATCCGTATTCTCTTATAGTATATGAAAGCAGTGGCACCGGAGAAAATCTGTCAAATAAAAGCACATTCACTCCATAAGCTCCAAGTACTCTTGCGCTTTCCAATGCGAATTCTTTAGAGCCGTTTCTCGTATCGTATGCAATCGCAGCCTTCGCTCCTTTTCCAAGTATTGCTGCGAGAGCACGCGATGCCATCCTTATCGTATATTTATTTATACGATTGATACCAAGTCCCATTTTGCCGCGCATGCCTGCTGTCCCGAATTCAATGTTTTTATAAAAGGCTTCATATATTTCATCATCGTTCATACTTTGAAGCTTTCTTTTGTCTTCAGAACTTATATGGGGACTTTCCATCCATTTTCTGTAACTTTCTCTGTATTTCATTTCCCGGAATCTCCAAATACGAAAAATCTTTGTCCTGTATAATTCAAAACGGTAAATATCACCATACCTGTCAGCATTGCTGTGTTCTCCTGCAGTCTCACTGAAGCATCTTCAAATAAATACGATATGAATGGTTTTGCTGCACCGTAAGCAATGATATAACACACCGCTATATTTGCTGCAAATCTCACAAAGCTTCCCACTGTCTTTCCTGAATATCTGAAAGTATACTTTCTGTTAAGCACATAACTTAAAATACTGACAAAAATGTAGTTTGCCGCCGACGATAACCAGTATGAACATCCGGCCAGGTTGTACAGTCCGAACATTATCGCCGTACCAACTATAGTATTGATGATGCCGACTATTATGAATTTAAACAGTTTGTTGTCTAACTTAATATTCATTTTAATTTTTCCGGAAATTCAATATAAATTTAACCATGTTGAAAGTACATCTTTCTCTTTTTTCAACATATTTTTCCGCAAAATTACAAATCACTTTCTGATCATATCTTTCCTCTTCTATTGCTTCCATTATTTTTACGGGATCTTTCGATATGAACCCCGGCATTTCTTTTTTATAATCTATGTAAAAATCCCTTCCTGTTTTATATTTATCAAAATCATATGCATAAAAAAATACAGGTTTTTCCATAAGTGCTGCTTCATAAACTATCGCCGAATAATCCAGTATTATAAAATCCGCAACAGTAAACATATCAACTGACGAGTACTTTTTATCATTTATTAAGCCATTATTATCAATATCTATGCATGTAAGAGGATGGGTTTTTATTATCAAATTATATTTACTTAGATCTACAGAATTTACAAGACTTTCTATTGCATTGATTTCAGATATGCTGTTTTTTCTAAAAGTGGGCGCATAAACTATATTTTTTTTATCTTTCATTTGCGGATATGTTTTCAATATCTTATCCTTCATTTCCTGGCAATATTTTTCATCTTTTATCGCATCGACTCGCGGAAGCGACTCAACATATATAATATCCTCACTGCAATCAAAAGCTTCAGCAAAATTCTTTATACATTCATTGCTACTGGTAAATACGATGTCATAATGCCTGTGCATATTCATGAGCCGTGCTGTTTTCTCATCGCGTCCTTCTTCTTTTCCAAATATGCTGTATCCAAATTTTTTCAGGGATCCGAGAGCATGCCACATCTGAACTACGACTGTATCTTTTCTATGATTCAAAAGACTTACGCTCATACAATAACCATCAACTACAACTATTCTAGCCGTAGCTATATGATACATCTGTCTCATCATATGAAACAGATATCTGATTTTTCCTGTCAAACTTTCTTTTATGCTCATGCATAAACAGACCACCTCCATATTATGATCCTGTTTTGCGATTTCTTCTTCAAGCAATTTTATATCCATCGTCTTTTCATCCGACTGTCTGCTTAAAATCACAGCTTTATTTTTTACAGGAAACAATTTCATTAAAGCATATATTAAATTCAAAAAAAATTTAAATATATTTATTATTACTGCCATATATCATCCTTTTATACGTTTGCGTATACCTTTTCCCGAAAGCGGTTTTAAAAGTCTGTTTATAAATAAATTTAAATTTATCCACGATCTTTTAACGCTTCCATTCGTCCTTTTTAACAATAGATCATCTGAAACATCTACTACACTCCATACGCTCCTGAATTTTTTAAATGCCATGCTGTCATACATTTCTCTCACATCTTCTGCATCATTCCCGGAAAGTATAAAGTTCTCAATACTGCTTTTTCTGAATAATTTATTTGAAAATACGTTGTCGAGATAATTGATTTTATTTCTTCTATCAGTATAGCCGAATACAGCGTCGCTGTATTTAAGATTTTTTTTATGTGTCTTCCTTCCATCTGTCAAATTCTCTGAGAATCCAAACATATATACTGATACAAAATCTATTTTACCGTTTTCTCTCAATTCTGAAGCCATTTTTTTCAAAGCGTGAATGCTGAACAAAACTTTTATGTCTACAAATAAAACATATTCACCCAAAGCATTACGAAGCAAATCTTTTTTTTCTGATCCATTAACAGCAACCGCCCTTATATTTTCCAATTTTTTCAAATTCTCTGCAATCGATAAAAAAATATTATCTGTGACCAATATCTCAAAATTAGAAAACTCCTGATTCACTATACCTGTTATTATAAAATCTACATCTTCTGATATTAAATCAGGAGCAATTATAAACGAAACTGTTGGTTTCTTTGATATTTTCTTTTTAAAGTCAATTACTTTTCTGTCAACTATATCCGCAACTGGTATATCCCAATTTTTTTCACAAATCTCGGTAAAAACTTTCTCATTAGTTTTCTCAGCATATGATTTTAGTTTCACAGCTAATTCTTCCTGAATATCATTGCTGCATCTCCATATACGCCTGTAAAATGCCTGTAAAATGCCTCCTTCTATAAAACGTTTGATAAGTTCCTGCTCATACTCATATTGTTCACTGCTGTTATCAAACATATTTTCACATATTTTCAATATATCTTCATAAACTTCCATCCTGTCTGCAAGAAAACTGCTGTCAACATTCTTAGAGGCACTTATATCTCTGCTCCAAAACGGTCTTCGTATATATTTGTATACTACTGCATCTCCGCATCCGGATATATGCTTGGCTTTCGATAATGCCTGATACAAAAAATGTCCATCTTCCGCAACTTTTACATCCTTAAAATATATATCATTTTCCATAAGAAAACTTCGTCTGTATATTTTATTGCATTGTGACCAGGTCTTTATAAAATTCATATCCCTTCTATCGATATGAACTTTCATAGAAAGATTTTTACTTGCTTTATTTACAGAAGAAATCCCATCATCAATAACTTCCATGATCCCAACAGCCATATCACTCCCGCAGCTTACCGCATTATACATACTTTCAAGGGCGTTTGGCGGAACATAGTCATCGCCATCAAAAAACACTACATAATCACCCTCAGCTTTTTTAAGTCCTCTGTTTCGTGCTGCAGAAACGCCGTGATTTCTCTGATAAATCACTTCGAATCTTTTATCTGTAACAGCATATTTTTCTACTTCTTTGTGAGTATTATCCGTACTGCCATCATCGATTACAATAACCTCAAAATCCGTAAAAGTCTGTTCTGTTATTGACTGAAGCATACCTCCTACTTCATCTTGGACATTGTAAACTGGTATTATTACAGAAACCTTAGGCACTCATCTCACCTCTTGATCATAAGCTATACATTCCAAACCATTATGGTTTTCCCACCGACCTTTTTCATATCGTTTTCAAAGGCTTTGTTCATATCCTCTATAGATCTTACATCTATGACCGAATCTACAATGTTAGCAAGTAATTTAACGTTCTTTGGAAATTTATTCAAAAATTCCACTGCATCAGCAAAATCCTGCTTTCCTGATCTGCTGCTTCCGAATATTCTAAGTCCCTTTTCAAGAACCATCCTCGTATTTATCGGTACTTTATTTTCACTTACCCCCATTAAAGCAATCGTTCCCTCCGGCCTTATATAGTCTATTATCTGATTATCCGCCATCTCACATCCCTGTCCACCTACACATTCAAAAGCATGGTCAAATGTCAAATCGTCCGGTATACTGTTTACATGAAAAGTCTTATCAGCAAATGAAAATCCCGAAAGTTTATCTTCATTAACTCCCATTATGTACAATTTTGAATCAGGCATAAAGTGCTTTAAGAGCAATGAAACTATATATGCAAGATTCCCATCTCCCCATATTGCCACGGTATCTCTTCTCTCATGTCCGAATTTCATAAATCGCTTGACCGTATGATATGCAACCGAAATTATTTCAATAAACGCAGCAACGCGCATATCTATATTGTCAGGAAGCTCCACAATCCGATCTCTTCGCATAGCCACATTATCCTGCATGAATCCATCGAATCCGCTTGCTCTGAACTTACTGCTCCTAAGATAATTTTCTGCGATTATCTCATCTTTTTCGAAAGGAGTATTAGGAACCATTACCACCTTCTGTCCAGGATTAAATTCATTTTTGCTGTCATATACAACTTCTCCTACAGCCTCATGTATAAGTGCCATAGGCAGTTTTTTGTCAAGCACTTCAGGCGCTCGCAAGCCTTGATAATATCGCTGATCCGCATTACATATGCTGAGATATGTGGGTCTAACTATTACCGTTTCGTCACTAAGTTCTATATTTTCAAATTCGATTTCAAATTTTCTCGGTTTTACGAGCCTATATATCGTATTCAACATAACTTCACCTTCAAATCAACAAAATCCTTACTTTATATCATTTTTTATCAACGATTCTGCCACAGTCAAATCATATGGATATGTTATTTTTATATTATAAGTCTCACCGTTTACCAGACAAACTTTTTCGCCTTTTATAGTAAAAATTTTAGCAGCATCGGTCAATATGTCTTTTTCGGATTCCGATAATTCTCCATAAAGCTTTTTCAGCTTTTTTGCCTTGAAAGTCTGCGGAGTCTGTCCCTGATACAAAAATTTTCTGTTCGGTATCTGCGATATAAATGCTCCGTCTGTAGACTCCACTATTGTATCTGTCGCCGGAATGACCGTATCACACGCATCGCATTTTTCCATAGCTTTTATATTATCTTTTAATATCCTTGTCGTAACAAACGGTCTCACTGCATCATGTGTAACTATTACCGTATCTTCAGCGAGAGCATGATTTTTCTCAATATACCCAACTGCATTCATAACAGTCTCATTTCTTGTCTTTCCTCCCGCCAGTACTATGACTTCATCTCTCCTTGGAATATATTTTCCGATCATTTCATCTGTGTATTCAACCCAATCTTCGGGACAGAGAACAAGTATTTTTTCAAAATTTTTTATCAGGATAAATTTTTCTATAGTATGTATTATAATAGGCTTCCCACCTACATTCAAAAATTGCTTAGGCTTTTCGCTGCAGTTCATCCTGCTTCCTATACCACCTGCAAGTATTACTCCGTATACCATATTACCCTCCATTTCTAAAGCCTGTCCGGCTTTGCATCTTTTTTGAAAAACAATATTCCAAGGCACCAGTACCACCAAAGCCATTCTGTCGCTAAAAACGGTCTTTCAAAATTCTCTATGAGCATACACAAAGAAATTCCTGTCACACATATCCATATATAAAACGATATCGAATCTTTGTCTTTTCTTTCCTGCACATATTTTTTAAACGCAATGAAAATTGCATTTGCAAACATCAGTATATACGGTACTGCGGCAATTATACCATATCTGTAAACGATTCCCAAAATACCGTTGTGCGGATATCTCGCTCCTCCCCACATTTCAGGATAATATTCGTGACCGAAGAAATTTATATCCCTGAAATATTCCAGCCAATATAAATTTCTTCCCGACAAAAAATTTGTAAGATCAGCATTAAAAATCATCTTATATGTCAACGGAGTCTCCATCCCTATGGATATCATGGACTGAGTTATTTCATTCGGCACTACGCTGTCCCAGGAAAACACTACTGCGGTCACCGGCAGGTTTACAGTGGCCCATGATAGAAATACATGAATCCCATAAAAAACAATAACGGCACATAATGCTGAAATGACTCCGCGTGCAATACCTATAACCTTATTTCTGATTATGGAAATATACTCCGCCATGAAAAATATAAGTCCCGGTACTGCAAGCAGTATGCCTGCTCTTGAGCCGGCAAGCAATACAAATGACATAGATGCCATAGCTCCAAGTATATTTAATATTTTATATATCCTTATTCTGCTAGAAAATATGTCTCTTCTTATTGATGCCAAAAATCCCATTAAAACGATAGCGCCGAAAATCCCATATATATTAGGATTCCACGTATGTCCTATCAATCCGGCGAGTTCTGATCTCGGTCTGCACAGTAATGTGAAACAGAAAGAAATAAAAAACGCTGTTTTAAAAGCTACTATTATTTCATCTATGATTTTATTTTTATCATCGAGATTATTCCAGGCAAAATAATAAAATCCAAATACGGTAAGATTTACATATCCTATCATACAGAATCTTTTACTTATAAAAAATTCAGATACGCACATGCAAATACTGAGCCACAGCCATGCGTACACCAGCGGCTTGTTCCAGTCCTGTTTTTTCAACGGTTTTTCCAGCATGCTTACAGCCACTAACAGCATCGTTATGCAGAACAATACTACATTGTATTTAAAATACGCTGTAAGCATGTATTTTCCGGTATTGTATATCAGCATTATCCAGAACATCCAGCATATTAACGCCGCTATCCTAAGGATTTTCTTTAGCCTGTAAGGAACTTTCAAAGATAATGCTACAAACCGGTTTCCAAATGATATGTATACATCCTGAAGAAAGTCTATAGGCGCATACCAGTCTATTTTCCATCCTTTCCTTCTGAATATCCATAAAGCCGCCATACTAATAAGTACTATTGCACATAAAAATACCGTTACATAATATAAATATTCTCCAACGGAAAAGAAAGCTTTATTTTCCCTGAATTCCATGAATCTCGTAGAAAATGAAACTTCATCTTCTCCAATGATTTTTAGCATCACAGAATCGCATTTTTCTCCGCTCAATTCTATGATATTATATCCCGGAATCATTTCAAAAACTATGCTTTCACCTACCGACTCATTCCCATTATAACCCTGAACTTCAAAAAAAGCCTCTTCAAAATCGGCGTCATATATGTCGATATAAAGGTAATTCCAGTTGAATGCATCTTCATTGGTTGCTGCCCAAAAATAATCGTTTCCTTCGTTTGTTGAAGAAAGTATCAGATTTGAAATACTCCCATATCTCGCATTACACGTTTCACCTATATCATATGTATCCGTAAATGAATGCGAACCGCTTATAGCTGCAAGACCGCACGTCGCTGCAACAAACAGTACAGCGAGTATATAGGCTGCTATTTTATTTGCCTTAAAGCTTTTACTCTTATTCAAGTCCATATTTGTCTTCTCTTTCTTTCGGATCTTTATCCCATGCCAGTACAATAAACGACATCAGCACTGTATAATATCGGCTTGTCACAAGCAGCGCTTCAAAATTTGACACTATTAGAGTGTAAATTACTATTGATGCTATTACCATGCTGAGATTTTTATTATATGATAGTACTTTCGCCTTGCATATTTTATCAGCCATTATTATCAGAAACAGGATAAATCCAAGCCATCCTGTTATAAATACAGTTGCCAAATAACCATTATGCGCGCTGAAATTTGTTTTCACAAATCCATCTTCACTTCCATAGGTTTCTATATGTTCTTCCAAAAGATATTGATTCCTTGTTTCTTTTTCAATAGCAGGACTTCCTTCACCGAATAATTTTTCATCTATATGCGAAATATAACAATCCTGCCATATTTTATATCTTCCGGTGCTCAGCATATTTACCTGTTCTTCAGTCTGTGTGAAATTTTTATCTCCATCAGTTAAATTATATCCTATAAAAATATATACAGCTGAAGCGGCACATGCGCTTATTATCATGCAAAATACTACTGCTCTTTTAGGCGTCACCCATTTTACAACTTTCATTAATATCATTACAATCACTGAAACCAGAAAACTCAGTACAGCGCCTCTCGAACCATATTGTATCATAACATATAACGAATACATCCAGTATATGAAAATTACAGGCCGGATTTTGCTGTACTTCCAGAAAATCAAACTGATTATTATTGCAAATCCCGTCATTATTCCGGCAGAATTAGGGTTTACATATAAAACAGCGTTATTGTACTTCGGTCCATAAGGCAAATATGTACTCAGCTCAGATATAAAATCCATAACTGGCTTATTAAAATCATTTCCGTTAAAGTTGTCTGCAATAACATGAACGCAATATGTGTTACCTATATTGGTAATTAGATTTATAAAAATAAATACCGCTGCAGCTATCTCAAATCTTACATTTTTCCCTACAGTCCATCTGCATATAGCTACAAGAAAAACAAATTCAAAAAATACTTCTCTTGCAACTCCGTAATCAAATCCGGAGGATATAAAAGCAATCAGTCTGACTGCAAAAAACATTAAAAGCCATACAAATGAAGGTACGAAAAAAAATTTATCTGTAAACCACTCTTTCCTTTCTTCCTTTGATACTGTAAAAAACCTGTATATAAATAACAAAAATATAGCAATCATAATAATGTTCTTAAGGGGTGAAAATACACTGCTTTTCAGAACACCTACTATATTATAATTCAATGTGAATATCACTACTGATAATATCACGATCACATTTTCGACTACATCGATTGCTTTATTTATATCTATTCGTCTGTTCTCTAACATCTTTCTCCCCATATAAGCCTGCACACTCTTTCAGTAGAATTATCATCACATTTATTCAAGAACAGGTCGTAAAATTCTTTTCTCTTATGTTCACATATATCTTCTGCTTTTATATTTTCAACCATCTCTTCGAATGTTTCAGCTACTCTCCCAAATAAATATTTCTCAAATGGGTAATACAGTCCTCTATCCCCTTCATAATCAGCTTTATCATATGCAAAATAAACTAAAGGCTTGTCCAGAGGAAAATAATCAAAAATTATGGAAGAATAATCCGTTATCATAATATCGCATGCTATAAGAAGATCATTGACATCTTCATAATCAGAAAAATCTATTATTCTGTCTCCATAGTCACACTTTCTAAGTGAGACAATCCCTCTTTTGAGATTATTTTTCAAAGCAGGGTGCCATCTTGTAAATATCGCATAATTTTCTCCCAGCTCTTCAGATAACCTATTTAAATCAGCTTGTTCAAATCCATAATCTGCATCTCGCACCTGAGTTCCCCGGTACGTTGGTGCAAACAGAACTATTTTCTTTCCTTCAAATTCAGTATTATTACTCAAAAAATCCCGTCTTCTTTTTTCCACGTACTCAGAATCAAAAAGCACATCCATTCTTGGCATCCCGGCAGCAAATACCTTGCGTTCGTCCATGCCGAAAGCCTCTGCATAGCACCACGCTATTTTGCTTCCGCTCACCACTGCTTTCGTATACTTCTTATATCCTCTGTGAACACGCATTTTGCCACCGGCTCTAACCTGAAGATCACTTCTGCTGTGTCCAAATTTTTTATAAGCTCCGGCACCATGCCACAGCTGTACTATCTCTTGATTTTTTCTCGCCTTCATATATGATGTAGTAGTGTACAGATCATCCAGGATTATATATCCGGAAACACTTATAGCTTTCCATATTTTTAAAACAGACCTTATGGAATGTCTGTCCCTCCTGTCACCTTTTGTATAAACTTCAAGTTTCAGATCCAAATCATTGCATTGCAATAAATGATCATATACAGCTTTAAGATTGCCGTTCAATCCTTTATGAGTTTCCGCAAGAAAACACACCTGATTCCTTTTCAAAGGAATAGTTATACAGCACAACCTGTTGAATATTATAAAACATACAGCACTTATAAGACTTCTAAACTTTTGTAAAACAGTCATGATTATCTCTTCAATACTTTCTTTCTAACAACATCCGCCAAATACTTGTAATTTTCACTTTTTCTATAAATCAGCCATAAAAATCCATTGGATACAAATACAACAGCAATAACCTGCACTGCAAATATCATTACAGCTCTCAGATCTCTTAGCTCTCCCATGCCGCCAAAAATCATTTCCACGCCTGTACACACACCCCAGCTAATCCCTAACGACATAAGGAATACCAAAGTATATTGAATATATTTTTTAACATATTCAGAAGCTTTTTTTTGAAATCCGTATTTATACAAAACATGAGGTTCTATCCATACACAAGTTGCCAAAGAACTTATTATCGTGCCTATCAATACACCGGCTATTCCCACCAGATTCACGAATATTATTGAAAGCACAAGGTTTATCAATGATTCATATATAGGCATATATTTATTGTACCAATAAAGTCCTTTAGCATTTTTAAACGTCTGAGCAGCTTTTCTCATTCCAGTAAGATAATCTTTAAAAACTATGAGGAAAACGATGACCATGTCAAAAGTGAATCCCTCTCCAAGCCAGACATTGCTTATAAATGGATTCATCAAAGCAAAAAGACCGCAGCATCCGAAAGTGTAAAGCCAAAAATTTATAAACAATACTTTAAATAAAGTATCTTCCTGTTTTTCAACGTTTTCCGATACTGCTAAATTTCCAACACTTGCTGATATTCCTGTAAAAAATTTGTTTATAAATGATGTCACTGCATTAGTAAGTGTATAGTAATTGGAATACAGTCCTACACTGACAAGACCCAAAGCTTTTGATATTATAATGTTATCTGTAGCAAATACTATAATAGTACCTATCTTATGCAGCACCATTGCCGCCGTATTTTTCTTAATTTCATTTAAAATCTTCTTTGGGATCTTCTTCTTGTTTTTTTCTTTCAAATACGGGTATCTTTTATTTGCAATACGTGTTATATTCACATTTTGAATAAAAAGTATTACTATACCAAGCCCCATGAACAGCAGATAATTTCCCGTTATTATAAGCATAACACATCTTATTATTATAGACGCTATATTAAAAACTTCTTCATTGACAGTCACTATATAGTTGTTCTGGTTGGCCCTTATAAAAGTAGATTTGTATGAGAAGAAGTACGACATTGCCGAATTAGTTACATACATAACATATATAACATGTATATAAGGTATGTCTGGAACACCTTTTATAAAAAATTCTATAAAAGGTGTAAGGGAAATTCCGACTATAAGTATAAATAAACCTATGGAAATATATATTTTTTTGTAAAATGCCATTATCGCATTTATATTATCTTTTTCACCCCTTGCAATCGGACCATAAAGACTGAAAACTATCGCTTCTCCTATTCCGAGTTCTGCCAACGAGAGCATAGACAAAACATTGCTGAAAAGTCCGCTCAATCCTACGTATTCTATAGAAAGAACCATGATTATAGCAGTTCTTGATATAAATTGACCGAATACGTGTATTATCTGCATTGCCCAAGCAAATTTTACATTTCTTACTGAATTTTCTAAACGCACTACAATACCCTCATGTTAAAATATATTATAGACGTTTAATTATATAATAAAAGCAGCTTAAAGTCAAAAGCCGCCCCATTGCAATCTCCCCTTACACCACCTCCATCCTGCCTATGGACATTTCATAGGCTGTTTTTGTTATCAGTTCTCCTTCTTCTGTGTATTTTCTGTATTCCCGACTTTGGAGGCGTCCCTCCGCGATGAGCCTGGCTCCCACGCGTATCCTTTCGGCATAGGATGCATTGCGTCCCCACGCTATGGAAGGTATGTAGTCCGACTTGTTATATTTTCTGTTCACCGCTATCATTATATCGCATATTTCTCTGCCCAGCGGGGAAGTGCGTCTTATAGGCTCCTTGCATACGAATCCGTCCAGATTTATTTCGTTCACAAAAGCGAATCCGTCTTGCCTCCTGTATTTCATTTCCCTTACGAACACCGTGATCTCAAGGTGATTTCGCCCGTTATCCTCCCTGTTATACGTCCTCACCTGTCCGTACACTTCCATAAGCTCCCCGTCCTTAGGAGCTCTTCCACCCATTATCCTGTCCGATATTATCAGTCTTATGATATCCTCATACCCGCTCTTTCTGACCACTCCCAGCATAACGAGATAAAACGCTTCTCCATACGTCTTATGACTGAAAACAGGTCCTGACACCACTCGTCCCGCAAGATGCGCCCTGTTGCCCTCCGTCAAATTTTCCATCTTCGATCCCCCTGTAGGTTGCTTTATTCTTTTAAACTATATGCAGCCTTCCATGCTCGATATGCAGGCGAGTCTATATAAAAAACCGTTTTACCTATAGAAATATCATAAGCAAAACGGTCTGCCGCACATTTATTATATTGTTTCACGGTGCACAATCACGCAGTATCATCCTTTATCACCCCGGCGCACCGGCGCATCACTCAAGATCCAGTCTCATGACTTCAGGATGACAGTCCACGCCGTACTGCGGACATGTAAGACATTCGAAAAAGTTAGGAGCTTCTTCTCTTGGCACAGTAACAAAACCTGCCTTTCTGAAAAATCCCGGAGCACGGGCCACGAGGAATATCCGCTTTCCGCCGTGTTTTAAAGTCTCTTCTATACCATTGTCAAGAAGGGCTCTTCCGATATGATACTTCCTGTACTCCGGATCTACAGCGATCCCATCGACTATGAACTCCCCCTGTCTTTTCGCAAGTACGAATCCTCCTATGAGCCTGCTCTTTTCCGATGCGTATTTTTCCGATGTTTCATCCGGCTCCTCTCTTTCCGTCACCTTCCAGCATTGAACCAGATCCGTAGGCGTTTCTATATCATCTTCCTCCGGAAATTCCAGATCGTTTTCAACGAAAAACGGTACAAGCCTCTCGTAATCATCTGTTTCTGCTATTACAAAGTCCTTTTCAGGCTTATCCGCCGCTTTATTTTCTTTCCCACTATATACTGTCATAATGCCACGTATCCTCTGATACGAACACCTCCAATCTGTTGTGAAGCACGCTGAACTCCAGCGGAAGTTTTTCCCCATGCTCACCATCTATATCGGTACTTATATCCTCCGGTGATTCTATCCTCAGTTTATCCGTCTGGAAATACAGCACGTTCTTATTTTTAGGATGTCTGCCCTTTATCACTTCAAAGAGCAGCGGCCCCAGCTCTACTACAGGCATCTTCCTGAACGCTATGACATCAAGCTTCCCGTCGTTTATAGAGGACTGAGGAGAAAGTTTCCTGAATCCTCCTGCCGATTCACCGTTCATCACTACCATGAAATATATTTCTTCCTCCATGACTTCATCAGGAGTCGTAAGAGTCACCGGCAAAGCTCTTATCTGAGGTATCTCGGTTATAGCTTTCAGATAATACGCCATCATACCCATAGCATTTTTGAGATTCGGATCTGTCTTCTGGCTCACATCTATTACAGCGCCCAGAGCAGTAACGTTGATAAAGTTCTTGCTGTTTACAACACCTACATCGGCTTTTGTCGTCATATCGCCTAAAGCTATATCCATAAGATATTCTATATTGGTCGGAAGTTCAAAGTAATAAGCAAAATCATTTGCCGTTCCGGCAGGTAAAAGAGCCAGAGGCAGGTGTATGTCGTGCTTTATCATGGAATTCACACATATGTTGATGGTCCCGTCTCCGCCTGCTGCTATTATCCTGCTGTATTCCTCCGGATTCATTTCAGACAGAACATCATCTATGATGATGCCCTTAGCTGCACGCACCGGCTCAAGCTGAAAGCCTTTTTCCTGGCATCTGTCCACTATATAATCCAGGTTGTTCTTGAACACCCCGCTGCCTGAATGTGCATTGTAATACAGCAGTATCTTATTTCTTTTCTTCTCCGTACCCATTTCTGATCATCCTCCTTATGATACCTATCAGATAAAGCGAACCCGCAGCAAGCAATATATCCCATTCGTCTTTCATCTGATCCGCTATCGAAAGACATTCCTCTGCGGTCTTTGCAGTCTTTACGCTAACGCCCTTTGATCCAAGCATTGATGCCAGTTTTTCTGCCTCCAGTTTTCTGGGGTTATCCGGCTCTGTCGCTATCATTTTATCTGTTATGCCCGCGAAATGCTCCGTTATCTTGTCCGTCTGCTTGTCCGCCAGCATTCCTGTGATCATCAGTATCCTTTTGTCTTGAAAATATTTGTTTACCGTATTTTCAAGAGCTTCTGCGCCCGCTTCATTGTGAGCGCCGTCAAGTATTACAAGTTTCTCAAAACCATCGGCGTCACCGCCGTATTCACCCCATTTAAAAATTTCAAATCTTCCAGGCTGCTTCGCCTTAGCAATGCCTTCGTAAAGCTTTTCCCTGTCCAGCTTTACTTTCTTCTGTTTTCTCAGCACTTCCAGCGTAGCAAGCGCCGTCTTCAGGTTATCAGCCTGGTGCTTTCCCGTCATTATCGTTTCAACGCCGCTGTAATCTTTTTCATATATCTCCATACTCACCTTCTGAGAAAACGGCGTATCTTCGTATATCTCATATCTTATCTTTGATACATCGTAAAGAGGGCTCCTTCTTTTATAGGCAGCTTTAGCTATGACTACTGCCGCCTCTCTTTCAGAAACATTGGATATTACAGGGCAGCCCGTTTTTATTATACCTGCTTTTTCAGCCGCGATCTCCTCAAGAGAGTCGCCGAGCCTGTCCATGTGATCATAAGATATGGAACATATCACAGAAGCAAGCGGTCTTCTTATTACATTCGTAGAATCACCGCTTCCTCCAAGCCCTACTTCCATTACAGCTATATCCGTATCTTTCTCTTTGAAATACAGAAATGCTATAGCTGTGACCACTTCAAATTCTGTTGGAGATTCAAGTCCTTCTGAAACCATCTCTTCCGCAGCAGCTATCACACGTCTGCCGAAAACCTCAAGATCGTTGTCGGAAATATCCTCTCCGTCAAAACGGATACGTTCATTGAATCTTTCTATGAACGGAGACGTATACAGTCCTATTTTATAGCCGCAGGCTTTAAGTCCTTCTTCTAAAAACTTGGATACCGAGCCCTTCCCATTAGTCCCTGCTACGTGTATCACCTGCAGTCCTTCCTGAGGGCTTCCCAGTTTTTTAAGAAGCCCGTCCATTCTCTCAAGTCCGAGCTTCATACCAAATCTATTGAATTGATGTATCCTGTCTATGACAGACATATCGGACGCTGCCGTGTCTGCATTGAATGTCGTATCTGCCAATTCCGCTGTTCCTCCGCTGATAAAATCTGTTTGACATCATTTGACCTGTCAAAATCACCGAAAGCCTATTTTAATTTTTTCTTTACTGTCTCCAGCATATCGCAGACTTTCGCCAGCATTTCTTCATATTTTACCTGTTTTTTTCTCTCTTCGTTCACGACTTTTTCAGGGGCCTTGCTGACGAAGCCTTCGTTGGACAGCTTGCCTCTTACTCGCTTCACTTCGCCTTCTAATTTTTTCTTTTCCTTTTCGAGTCTTTCGAGCTCAGCTTCGTAATCCATTATATCATCGAGAGGTATGAATATCTCTGCACCCGAAACTACCGCAGACATTACTTCTTCCGGCACATCGCTCTTTTCTTTTACAAAGGTTATCTCGCTGATGTTTGCAAGGCTCTTAATATATCTTTCTCCCGCCTTTACGACATCTTCTTTTCCTTCTGCACAGAGAACCACCGCTCTCAGAGCTTTTCCGGGCGAAGCGTCTGCTTCAGCTCTGATATTTCTTATGCTCTTTATTATATCCATTGCCGTATTCAGCTTTTCCGTCTCTTCTTCATAAGTGAGTTTGCTGCTGTATACAGGCCATTTTTCCTTTATGAGGAAGTTGTCCGGATTATCCTTCGTTGCTTCTCCCTTAGGAAGATACGTCCAGATTTCCTCTGTTATATACGGCATGAACGGATGAAGCAGTCTGAGCATGTCTTTAAGAACTTTTACAAGTACTGCTCTTGCGACTTTCTTGTCTTCCTCATCGTCTCCGTAAAGTCTTCCCTTTACTATCTCTATATACCAGTCGCAGTATTCATTCCATATGAGATCGTAAGCTCTCTGACCGGCAAGCGCAAGGTCGAACTTTTCCATCGTCTCAGTAATGTATTTCACAGCATCGTTGACTCTTGAAAGCATCCATTTATCTTCATCTTTGAGCGCTGTATCTGCAGTATCGCTCAGATCCGCCATATCTCTGAAGCTTCCGTCATCGTTCTGAAGATTCATGATAACGAATCTCGATGCGTTCCAAAGTTTGTTGGCAAAGTTCCTTGCAGACTCAAGTCTGTCCGTCTTGAATCTCATATCATTTCCCGGCGTTATCCCTGTAGTCAGCATGAATCTGAGGGCATCTGCTCCGTATTCATCGATTATCTCCAGCGGATCTATGCCGTTTCCCAGAGATTTGCTCATCTTCCTGCCTTCTGCATCTCTGACGAGCCCATGGACATATACGTGCTTGAACGGTACTTCCCCTGTGGTCTCAAGCGCCGAGAATACCATTCTGACTACCCAGAAAAATATTATATCGTAGCCTGTAACCAGCACATCTGTAGGATAAAAATACTTTAAATCTTCCGTCTCATCCGGCCATCCGAGAGTTGAGAACGGCCACAGCGCTGACGAAAACCATGTGTCCAGCACATCCTCGTCCTGCTTTATGTTGCTGCTCCCGCACTTTGTGCACTTTTCCGGAGCTTCTTCCGCTACCATAAGCTCGCCGCAGTCCTGACAGTAATATGCCGGTATCCTGTGCCCCCACCAGAGCTGTCTGGATATGCACCAGTCTCTGATCTCCTCAAGCCAGTGCAGGTATATCTTTTCAAATCTGTCAGGCACATGCTCGAGTTTTCCGCTCTTTGCCGCTTCTATGGCAGGCTTTGCCAGCTCTTCCATTTTTACGAACCACTGATCCGAAAGCATAGGTTCTACTACAGTTCCGCACCTGTAACATTCACCTACAGGTATCACTTTTTCTTCTGTCTTTACGAGGAATCCAGCATCTTCCAGATCCTTTACCCATGCCTTTCTGCATTCGTATCTGTCCATTCCCTCATATTTTCCGGCAAGGCTGTTCATCTTCGCATCCGGGTCTATGCAGGAAAGGTTTTCAAGGTCGTGTCTCTGCCCTACTTCAAAGTCATTAGGGTCGTGAGCAGGCGTTATCTTAACGGCTCCCGTTCCTTTTTCAGGATCAGGATACGGATCTGCGATCACCGGTATCTCTCTTCCTACGATAGGAAGTACGACTTTTCTGCCGACAAGCTCCTTGTATCTCTCATCGTCCGGATGCACTGCTATCGCTACATCTCCAAACATAGTTTCAGGTCTTGAAGTAGCTACTACTATGCCTTCTCCGCCGTCTGCCGCCGGATATCTGAAATACCAGTACTTCCCGTTTCTGTCTTCATGTTCAACTTCCGCATCCGAAAGGGATGTACCACACTGAGGACACCAGTTGATAAGTCTGTTTCCTCTGTATATGAGCCCTTTATTGTAAAGCTGTACGAAGAAATGCTTTACAGCTCTGCTGCATCCCTCATCCATCGTAAAGCGCTCTCTGCTCCAGTCACAGGAATCTCCCAGTTTCCTGCACTGTTTGGTTATCTTTCCTCCGAATTCCTCTTTCCATGCCCATGCTCTCTTGAGGAATTCTTCTCTTCCGAGATCTTCTTTCTCAAGACCTTCTTCTTTTCTTATCCTGTCAACAACTTTTACTTCCGTCGCAATACTGGCGTGGTCGCTTCCCGGAAGCCACAGCGCACTGTATCCCTGGAGTCTCTTAAATCTCGTGAGAACATCCTGCAGTGTCTGATCGAGAGCATGTCCCATATGAAGCTGTCCCGTTATATTAGGAGGCGGCATCACTATCGTAAAAGGCTTTTTGTCAGGATCTATATCAGCCTTAAAAGCCCCGCTCTTTTCCCACATATCGTATATGCGGTCTTCAAAATCCTTAGGATTGTATGTTTTTGCTAAATTTTTCTCCATTGCATATATCTCCTTATATCTTATATATCTGATCGCTGATGGTTTTACGATTATCTGAGCCTTGGGACATTTTCTTTATTCCTGTTCTTTTTCCCTGCTGTCATGCCGTAAACTGCTGCAATTATAGTAAATACAGCCAATATGGCAGCTATTATCCCGTAGGTTCTGTAACTTCCTTCAAAGCTGTCTTTTCCTGTAAATTCAGCGCCGTTTTCCGTTACATTATATCTGTAAATATCCTTTCCCGTATCGAGACGGACCCCTATGTATTCCTCTCCGTTCGCCATTACTCCTTCTTCATAACTGTAGTTGTCCGCGTAATGGTTGAATACAGCTATGCCGAAATCATTCCCTGTATTGAAGCAGTACATTGCCTTGTTGCCGTGCTCTTCCTCCGCGGTTATCTGTATATCGTCGGTTTCCGCTTCTTCACGTATCACATCTTCTACATTGTCATAGGAAGTTCCTGATATAAAGCAGGACACTGCAGGCGACACAAAAAATCCCGCGAGTATAAGCCAGAGAACTATGATTATATTTCTCAAACCTGCTTCTCCTTTTCAGCTTCCATTTCTTTTTTCATTGCGGCTATTATATCCACGCTGAATCTCATGTCGTCGCTCATGGGATTGACGGTAAAGCCCTCCACCTGATTTTGAGGCTGAAGGATCATGGCCGCCATATCGTCAAAATTTACTATGAGATTCTGCTGATCTCTTTTGACCCCGCATTTTTCAAGCTCTGCTCCGTCAGTAAACAGAGGATAATACAGTTTGCCGCTCTCTGTCTTTATTAGCTCGAAACTGATCTGTGTATCCTTTTCAAGTATTATTTCTCCCGCCGTTTTATCAAATTCAGCAGGTCTGTCCATCAATACCGGTATTATAAATTCCGCCCTTACTATCTCGTTTAAGAATTTAGACGAATTCTCAGCGCTCGGATCTTTTTTTACCGCTTCAATAGCCTGTTTGAGCCTTGGGTTTTCAACAGGCTTCAATTCTCTTCCAGTCATATTTCCTCCCGCTTTCGCACATTTTACCCGCAAATCGCAAAAAATTACGTACTTATATAAATATACATTGATTGCAAAAAAAAGGCAAGTGCCGCAAGACACTTTCCCTTTTATTGTACTATATCAAACAGTTAAATACGGCTCTGTCTTTCAGCTGCCTGCACTACATGCTTCATCAGCACCGCTGCCGTTATCCTGCCAACGCCTCCCGGTACCGGCGTCACAGCTGCCGCTCTTTCCAGAATTCCTTCAGCGTCGACATCTCCGCACAGATCTCCATTCTCATCTGTATTTATGCCTACATCTATGATCGTCTGACCCTCTCCTATGTCTTCAGCTTTTATGATACCGGCTTTCCCCACAGCAGCTATGATGACATCTGCGTTTTTCAAAGCATTTTTAAAGTCTTCATCTTTTGTCCTGCTGTGACATATCGTAAGTGTAGCGTTTTTCTCAAGTACCATCATAGCTACAGGCCTGCCTATCACAAGACTTCTGCCCACTACTGTGACCTTTTTTCCCTCAAGCTCTATACCGTAGTGATCTAAAATCTCAATGCACGCTTTTGCAGTACACGGAGGAAAACCATCTCCGTTTCCCGTGAACACTGCTGCCATGGATCCTCCCGATATTCCGTCCACATCTTTTCGCGGATCTATGGTCCGGCATACCTTTGCATCGTCTATATGCGCCGGAAGAGGCCTGAATACGAGTATCCCGTGAATGTGCTCATCTTCATTGAGTTCACGAAGCTTATCAAGCAGCTTTTCTTCCGGAACATTTTCTTCCAAAACAGCTCTTACTACCTTTATACCTGTCTCTTCTGCTCTTTTAAGCGCCCCTCTTTCATACGCCATATCCTCAGGCTTTTCGCCCGCCCTCAGTATCGCAAGTGTCGGTACAGTTCCCTTTTTCTTCAACGCTTCAGTTTTTTCAGCCACTGTTTCAAGCAGTGAACTTGATACTTCAGCTCCTTTTAGCAGCTTTCCCATACAAAAAATCTTCTCCTTTGATGTTTATTGTTTTTTCAGTCTCTCAGCCACTTTATCGAATATTTCATCTGCGAGAGTAGTGTATTCCATAAGGTACATCGCACACCTCTGATTGAAATTTTCAGCCTTCTGCCTGTTTTTCATTGATATGGTGTTGATATACACATTAAGGCTCGCTGCCTGAAGCGCTCCCTTGCATATCGCAGCGCTTGCCCCTGCGTCGCTGAGCACGCCGGCATTTCCTTTTTCCGCAAATTTACCTGACAGCTCTATAGCTCGTCCGCAGGCTTTCATAATAGTGATAGGTACTTCGCAGGCTTCGACGAGGGCATCTTCTGTAAGAGCTCTTTTTTCTTCTTTCTCTTCCTCTGTGGATGCCTTTTTTCTATAGCACGACATGAGTCTGTCAAATGCGTCTATATCCATCTGAACGAGCCTCAGCAGTCTGTTTTGTATTTCCCTTGCTTCTTTCATCATCTGCATTATATCGTCTTCGACGTCTTTATACTTTTCTCTTCCAAGGGTAAGAGACCCCACCATATGACCAAGAGCTGTGCCCAGTGCTCCGGCAAAAGCTGCAACGCTGCCTCCTCCCGGTACAGGCTCATTGCTCGCTGCGGCTTCTATAAATTTTCTGCATGATTTATCCGTATATAACATGTGTCCTCTCCATCTCCTTTTCTGACCTCTTTTATACCGCCCGCCTCGGTATTCTCCCGGCAGCGGGACTTAAATCAGGAGCTAAAACAGCCCTGTTATCTTTCCTGTATTGTCTACATCGATATTTTCAGCGGCAGGCTTTTTAGGAAGTCCCGGCATAGTCATAATATCTCCCGTAAGAGCAACTATGAATCCCGCTCCCGCAGAAACTTTAAGATTTCTTACTGTAAGCGTGAATCCCCTCGGTGCTCCCAGAAGACTGGCATCATCTGAAAAGCTGTACTGAGTCTTCGCAACGCATATCGGAAGGTCTCCAAATCCGAGCTTTTCAAGCTGTGCCATCTGCTTTGCCGCTGCCGGCGTAATATTTATATCGTCAGCCCTGTATATACGCTGAGCGATGGCTCTTATTTTTTCTTCTATAGTCATATCGAGGCTGTATGAATATTGGAAATCCGACTTCTCTTCACAGAGTTTCACCACTTCCTCCGCAAGTTTCATACCACCTTCTCCGCCTTTTCCCCATACTTCACTGAGTACGGCTTTTACTCCCAGCTCTCCGCATTTCTTCTCAACTAAATCAAGCTCCGCTTCAGTGTCCGCCGGGAATCTGTTGATAGCCACCACAGCCGGAAGGCCATATACCTTAGTTATATTCTCAACGTGCTGCAGGAGATTAGGCAGTCCCTTTTCAAGAGCTTTCAGATCTTCTTTTTCCAGCTCTCCCTTAGCTGCGCCTCCATGATGTTTGAGAGCTCTCACTGTTGCAACTACTACAACAGCCGAAGGCTTTATATCTGCCATCCTGCATTTTATATCCAGGAATTTCTCCGCGCCAAGATCTGCACCGAAACCTGCTTCTGTCACAACATAGTCCGCCATTTTCATCGCCATCTTCGTTGCCATCACCGAATTGCACCCGTGAGCTATGTTGGCGAAAGGACCTCCGTGAATGAATGCCGGGGTATGCTCCAGAGTCTGTACAAGATTAGGCTTTAGCGCATCTTTCAGCAGAGCCGCCATAGCTCCCTGAGCTTTGAGCTGACCGGCGGTAACAGGCTCATCGTCATAATTGTATCCTACTATTATGTTTGATATCCTCTCCTTGAGATCATCTATATCCCTTGCCAGACAAAGTATAGCCATTATTTCGCTCGCCACCGTGATATCGAATCCGTCTTCTCTCGGAGTTCCGTTCGCTTTGCCGCCAAGACCATCGGTTATAAATCTGAGCTGCCTGTCGTTCATATCGACACATCTCTTCCAAGTTATCTTTCTTACATCTATTCTCAGGCTGTTTCCCTGCTGTATGTGATTGTCCAGCATTGCTGCAAGCAGGTTGTTAGCCGCTCCTATTGCGTGCATATCACCTGTGAAATGCAGGTTTATATCTTCCATAGGAACCACCTGGGCATATCCGCCTCCGGCTGCTCCACCCTTTACTCCGAACACAGGACCCAAAGAAGGCTCTCGTAGTGCAACCAGAACATTTTTGCCCGCTCTTTTAAGTGCATCGGAAAGTCCTACTGTAGTGGTAGTTTTCCCTTCTCCTGCAGGTGTTGGGGAAATAGCTGTGACCAGAATGACTTTTCCGTCTTTCGCATCACTTTTTTCATCGAGCAGTCTGTAGTCAACTTTTGCCTTGTAGTTTCCGTAAAGTTCGATGTACTTTTCATCAAGACCCGCTGATTTGGCGATCTCTCTTATGTCTTTCATTTCCGTTTCCTGAGCTATCTGGATATCACTTTTGATCTTCATTTGATTTTCTCCTTTTAAATAAACGGTATTATCCAACAAAAAAGCCGGCTATCCGGACTTTTCTGCCCAGACGGTCGGCTAAATCATCATTATACTTCACGTGGTCATTTCCACTTTATACCGTCAGTCGTATAACGCAATCATTTTACCATGAGGGCATCAAATCCGCAAGCATTTTAAGCTCATGTATATCTATCTGTCCAGATTTTTTAAAAAACTCTTACGATGTATCGGACATATTCCCTTTTCTCTTATACCTTCGTAATGTGCTTTCGTACCGTATCCTTTGTTTTTTTCAAAAGCATACCACGGGTACTCCCGGGCATATTTTATCATCATCCTGTCTCTTGTCACCTTGGCTATAATAGAAGCCGCCGCGATAGCCAGTACTTTCGCATCACCTTTTATGTACGATTTCTGAGGGATATCGAGATCTTCTATTTCCACTGCGTCGAAAAGCACCATGTCGAGACTTCCCGCACCTCTCTTTGCGAGATTTTTTTCAAGATCCTTCACCGCTCTTTTCATCGCCAGTTTTGTCGCCTGAAGTATATTTATCTCATCTATGATCTCATGGGAGGCCATCCCTATACCCCAGCTCACACATTCGGCTTTTATCTCCGTGAACAGCTTTTCTCTGTTCTTCTCAGTTATTTTTTTGGAATCATCAACTCCTAAAACATTGAAATCCTCCGGTAGCACTACAGCTGCCGCAACGACAGGACCCGCGAGAGGCCCTCTTCCCACTTCATCCACACCTGCAATGATTCTGAAGCCCTCTTCGTGCAGTGCCGCCTCCTCTGATTTCATCTCAGCAAGTCTCTTTCTCTGATTTTCAAGCCGCTCTTCTTTTGTCATAAAAACTCCTTTGCAGCTGGCTGCAGGCTGCTGAAATATATGAGATTTCAGCTCTGCTCCGGCAGTTCCAGCGTTATATGTCCTATTTTGCCGCCTCTGAATTCATCGAGCACCATCTTGCCCGTTCTCTCATAATCTATCCTCTTTCCTGAAAGTATGCATCCGCGTTTTTCTGCGATCCTCTCCATAGTTTCAAGAGGAGTATCTCCTATATCTTCAAGCTTATACCTGTCCTTTAAAAGCTCCGGATATTTTTCAGAAAGCTCTCCTATGAGCTCCATTCCAAGAGTAGGGACATCGAGTATCTCATCCTTTATAGATCCGCAGAATGCAAGATTCAGTCCTTCCTTAGGGTCCTCAAATTTAGGCCACAGTATCCCCGGAGTATCGAGAAGCTGCATTCCGTTTTCAAGCTTCAGCCACTGCTTGCC